>TARA_R110002050_G_scaffold76459_5_pt1 | contig 34080 bp, 26 predicted proteins | sample TARA_R110002050 | Tara Oceans TARA_R110002050 (sample SAMEA4396988) | marine metagenome | biome: Polar Biome; feature: [DCM] deep chlorophyll maximum layer (ENVO:01000326); material: water (ENVO:00002006), including particulate matter (ENVO:01000060) such as... | depth 25 m
GAATTTATTTCCCGCCATCACTTTTCCCCAAAAACTCACACCAAAATGATAGACATCAAAAACAGCGTTAGTCGAGTTCGTACAGATTTTACGTAGGCGCAGATTACAGAAATGTCAGGGACATTTTTATCTTTGGCATTATTTACTGCAACCAGAATAGCTAGATCTCACGTGAAATTTGAATCTCAGTTTTCCTGATATCAATGAAAAATGGCTCTAGGCCAATAGTGGTGTAGGCTAGAGCCATTCAAATTTCAGTGGGATCAAGTTTCGATCTCAATGTCGAATATCAAAAAAATGTGGCTTCTCATATGAAATGAATTTGGGGTATGCGGTAAATCAAAGACTTAGAAAAATTTGTCTCATTCAGAAACGCTAAAATCTCAAACTTTCTGACTTTAAGCGCTTTTTTCTCAAACATTTTGACTTTAAGCGCATAACAGATATCAATGTAATGCACTGAGATAAAATGAAAAGTTGGCTTTTTTATTTGTTAATAGTATAGGTATTAAAAAGAGTAAAGTAAATGAGTGTGGTGTTTTTACTAATTTGAAAATGTGCATTAAGAAAACCAACAATTGAAAGGGTTACCGCGCTTAATGGTGACTATGACTTGGATTAATTGATACACCAACCCAGTTAAGAGATCAAAATTGCTGCATTGCTGATGCATCTAGAAATTTAGACGTTACTAAAAAATCTAAAAATGATGATAGTGTTTCATTTAACAGCAACGGTAATTGAAAGATGACAACTGAGCAGGAAGAGACCAGAAGTGAATTATTATAAATTTTAAGAACAAATCTGGAGGATTACTGGTATATAAAAAATTTAATAATTAGGTCGATTGGAGAAAATAGTTCTCCAATCGAGTCATGAACAATTAATCGTTCGTTAAATCTTTAATCTGAACTGTACTTCCATTATTCATCACGGAGTTTATTCCGTTATCTCTAGCGGAAACACTAGAGTACATTTGACTTGTTCCAATAATCTGATGGTTAGCTGCTTTGAGATTAAAATATGGTTTATCATTTTTAGCAATTTCTTTAGCAAACTTACTTTCATCTAGGGAGTTTTTTTGAACCGATTCAATACCATTTTTAGCTCCGCTGATCCCTGTGTATAGTTCACTGGTAAGGATGACTTCCCCATTTCCAGCCTTAAGAACAAATTTAAACTGTCCATTACTACTTTTACTTAACTCATACCATCCTGACATGTCGTGCTCCTTCATTTAAAGTGATAGTCAAATAAGCGCATTGTATCGTATTAATTTTAAGCAGTTATTATGAGTTAATCAATGTTTACATCTTTTTATGGTAAGTCTTATGATGCTTTATTCCTTATCGTAATGCAGGCAGAAATACTCTTGTGGTGCATAGACGTAGCAGCGAGGCATCTTGTCTATTAGATGGTTTTTTAAGTGAACAGAATAAAAAGTCGTGCTGTATTATCCATTGTACGATTAAAAATAGAAGTACGGCGAAGGCCAAAATACACTCAGAAAGCGTCAACAATTTATTAGACATAAAATGAACATATCAAACTGTTCATATCACTGCCAGAATTAGATTATGAGGTGTTCCGGTAGTGTTCAGACACTGATAGATGCTTTTGTTATCAATTAACTCCAAGTCCAATAGTTTCAAAAGGTTAAAACTTGGTTTATTTCTTAACCAATGAACTATAAATAAAAAGTACAGTTAAATTTTTTCTAACTTATTCGAGAAGTGTCACAGTTATTATCGTAATTAGGGGTATTTTGAGAAATTAATATTAAGAAGTGATTTCACGATATCTTCGAGAGTTACAACTATTGAATATGTAAAATTGCTTGTACAAGAGCTAAAGATGTTGACCGTAGTTGAACAAATGTTTTGATGTATCAATTCCGTCAGTTATAATTATAAGTAGCTAAATTTATAGAGTAAAATATGGATATCAAATACTGGGAAGGTGGCCTTGAGCGCCACGAAATCGACGCAATTGAAAAAATTAAAAACGTACTGAGCGCGCCAAAAAAACAGCCAAAAAAAGGTCAAGGATTAGACTCTCTCAAAGCATTGAAAAAGCCGTTTAACGACGGCTGGAAAGGCTATGCTGGCTTTCGCTTTATCAACAAAAATAAGCAGGGCGAAATCGATTTATTGATTGTCACCCATTGTAATATTTTGATTATTGAATTAAAGCATTGGAATGGCCTGCCTATTACCTCTAATGACGGTAAGTGGTTTTTTGGTAATGACGACCGGGGTAAATCTCCGGTTGAAATTACCCGCAATAAAAAGTTCTTGCTAGAGAGATTACTAAAACCATTAAAAGGCCAATTTAGTAATGGTGACTATACTCCACGGGTATATTTTTTAGTGGTGATGACTGGCACCAGTAATTTCTCTGGGCTGCAACAGAACGAGCTTGCAGAGACACTTAGCTTAAATGAGTTTTGTAAATTATGTTCAAACGAACATGATTTTAATAAACTTTTTACTCCTCCTCGCGCCTCTGCTGTTTTATTGCAAGACATCCCATTACTTGAAAAGAAGTTATTGAATAGCAGCAAGGTTGAAGCTAGACCGTTAACCGTTGACGGTTGGGTCGGCCAGGAAGAGATTTTTAAACACCCCAAAGAGAGCTATTCTGAGTTTTTAGCGCAAAGTGAGTCAGACAAAAATGACAGGGCTATTATACGTAGCTGGAACTTTGACAAATTGTCTAACCTTGAAGCTAAAACACCTGATGGTCGTTTTAAAATAGTCTCGCGTGAGCGCGAAGTGTTAACCAAGATTAAACGCGAAAACATCGAGCTATATGGCCATTGTGTTTCGTCGTTAACCATTCCCTCTAAAGAAAAAATTACCACCCAATACAATGAAGTTGTAGAGCTTCCCCATGGTCAGGAACGGTTAAACGATTTTATATCGACATATGGTGAGAACCTGTCGATAGATGAGCGCATTAATTTAGTGAAAGTCTTAGTTGCGAGGTTTGCTGACTTACATCAATTGCATGTGGCACACAGAGACATTGGACGACACAGTGTTTGGTTAAGTACCGGCCAGCGGGTCGCATTGTCTAACTTTATTTCTGCCTTTGACCGCAAGAAAGAAACCGTGGGCGTGGTTCGTGATGAGCTTTCTGTTTATGAGCAAACCGATCAGCTATCTAGCCCTTATCATTATGATGTATCCCGGTTAGCCATTATTGCTTGGGCGATTATTAACGCAAAACGTTTAACACCAAAGTTTGAGCAGTCGATTGCCACAGAGCTCAGTGATTGTGACAGTTGGTTTGGCCCAACACTATTACAAGCCTTTGAAGGAAAACGTTACGCTAATGCCGGAGCGTTTTTAGATGCATTAGTACAAAGTGAACCTAGACGTAATGAAGAGTTTTCGTTTTCGACCAAGCAATTAGAACGATTTGTTAAACATAATAAAATCAGCCGTTTGTACCCAGAAGTTGAGTTTGTTTCAGAAACAGACAGTAAAGAAGTTTATATCGCTGAGCATGGCTTAGTAAAAGTATGGAATAACATTAACCCATCGGAGATTACTGCTGGACTTGGGCTTCGTGCATTGTATTTTCTAGAACGTGTTGAAAAACTACAAAGTCTAGCGTTGAGCTTTATCCCTAAAATTGTTGATGTTGGCGTAACGTCACGTGACAGCGCTTTATATGTGGTGAGTGAATGGATAGAGGGTGAGCATTTAAACCCTTTTGCAATACATAACCGCAAAGAAGAGATTATAAAAAGCTTAGTTTCACATGTTATGCATTTGCATTCATTGGGTTTTGCTCATGGTGATTTAAAACCCGACAATGTGATTATTGATGAAAATGGTGATGTTTTTATCATTGATATGCTTGATTTTCATCATGATGCTGAAGATGTTTATAACGAAGCATATAGCCCGTTGGACGCTGAAAACTGCACTGCATTTGAGCGTGATAATTATGCAGTGATGAAAATCAGCGCAGAACTTTTGGGGATTGAATGGTCAAGTGGACTTGAGCAATCTAGTGCTATTGCAACGGCGATAGTAGAGGAGTTTAACGATGTCGATTACGGATTTAAGGAGCTAACTCGCTTTAAAGAGGCGGTATTTAACCCTCAAAGCAGTCAAACACCAACTATTGAGACAATCCATATCGAAATAGGCAGCTCGAGAGAAACCTTTGAACCCCTGACTATCTATCCTGATAATGGCAAGCTGTATGTTTTACTTGAAGAAAATACTAGAGGCGACGGCTTATTGATTAGTTTTAGTGGCCTTGGTGGTGTACAAAAGTTGTTTTTTAATAGCACGCAATTTGAATTTGAACATGGAATGCGGCCTATCAGGCTTAATAGCATCTCAAATAGAGATATTCAAAAAGCCGTCATCGAGGTCCCGTTTGCACTGCATATTACTCAAGGACGAGCGAGTAATCTGCTTAACTTAACTCGACGCGTTAAACAGCTATATAGTTTTGAAAATGCGGTTAAGCAATTTTACCTTAAGCGCAATGAATCTAAGGTTGCTGCAAACAATAATAATCTTGAACTTGTTACTGAATCAAATACTGAATACGTCGAAAATAAGGTAAAACCTATTTCTACTCGCGATTTATGGAATGCGATTTTACATACCGAGACAGAGTCGCATCCATACGTTGAATTAACTGATGAACCTAGCAATTATAAAGACAGTCTCATACTGTTATATGAAGCCGAAAAGGATGTACTCGATTCGTTTACAGCCAAGGATCAAGTTGAGGCGATTATTGTTGATGGTGAGAAAGACTTTTTCATCGGAGAGGTCAATTTAGCTCGATCTGGTTTGAACAAAATTGTGCTTTCGCGCTCTGCGAGTAGGGCTACTAAGTTGAAAGAAGGCGATACTATTTTCTTTCGTAGTACAGCTGATAAATCATCATTCAATAAACGTAAAAATGCGGTTACTCGGATAATAGAACGAGATTCGGTTATCGAGAATTTAGTCGAATATTTCGAACCTGATTGTGAGTTAGACCCGATAGATTATGGTCACAAAGTCACAGATGAAGACTTTGCTGAATATGACCGTGTTGATGACAATGGCAATGTGATTACGTTAAACGATAAACAACGCATTGCGTTTCAACAGTTACTGCAACATGGCCCCTTGTCGATGTTACAAGGTCCACCTGGTACTGGTAAAACTGAGTTTATTGCCGCATTTGTACATTACCTGCTTGAGAAAGCAGGCGCTGAGCGAATTTTGTTGGTGAGTCAGTCGCACGAGGCCGTTAATACTGCCGCAGAACGTATCCGTAAGCACTGTAACCGTTTGAACACTTCTCTGGATGTTGTCCGGTTTAGTCGCCGAGAATCGGTTGTTTCAAACGCTTTGCTTGACACCTTATCAAGTAATATTGTGAGCCAAAAAGCTGAGCAATTTGAAACTCAACTTAAATATCGGGTGATGTCATTAGCCAAATCATTAAAAGCCCCAAAAGAATACGTAGAAGCATTTCTTGAGTTAGACAAACAGCTTTTATCGGTTATTTCAGAACAACAAAGCGCCGTTACACAACTTGCTGACGAAGAGCTAGAGCCTAAGCAACGAAAAGAGCTTCGTAAACTAGTAAATGAGCGCAAGTCATTAATTAATAACCGCCTACCTATCGACATTCGTAATAATAAAGACTGGCATGATGATTTAGCTAAAGTGGCAGATGTGTTGAACAAAAATTTAAACCATGAATATGCTGTCGAACCTAGTGTTGCATTAAATGTGAAACGTATCATTGATATGTCTAATGACATGCTGCATGTGATGCGTGCAGGTAATGCAAACCTTGATGAGTTTTTTGCGAGATCTCGCCAGTTAGTGGCAGGAACTTGTGTGGGCATTGGCAATTGGCAAATTGATATTGCCAGTAATCAATATGACTGGGTGATTATTGACGAGGCTGCTCGTTCAATTGCCAGTGAGCTTGCGATTGCAATGCAAGTGGGTAAACGAATTCTGCTGGTTGGTGACCATAAACAGTTGCCGCCTTTGTATTCAGAGCCACATAAGAAAGCACTTGCGAGAAAATTAGGTCTTTCGTCAAGTGATGATATTGATGAACTGATTGAAAGTGACTTTTCGCGTGCGTTTAGCTCGCATTATGGTAGCCAAATTGGCGCTAAATTATTAGTTCAATATCGTATGGCTCCGGCTATTGGCACAATGGTCTCACAGTGTTTTTATCAAGGTGAACTTGAAAACGGTGGTCGTATTATTCCTGATATTTATCAGGATTTACCCGAAGCATTATCGTCGAGTGTCACCTGGTTAGATACCTCATCGCTCGGCAAAAAAGCTCACCACCAAAATGGTTCTGGTAGCAGTATTTATAACGATGCAGAAGCCGATGCAATTGTAGAGTTGCTTCAACAAATAGATGAAAAGAACGAATTAGTGGGCTCGTTATTTGAACAAGTTAAAGATGGTGAGGCAGCTATCGGCGTTATTTGTATGTATGCAGAGCAAAAGCGTTGCTTGCGACAAAAAGTTAAAAAAGCAGGGCTGTCAGAAGCGTTACTTGCACTGTTAAAAATAGATACCGTGGACAGTTATCAAGGTAAAGAAAATCGCATCATTATTCTTTCAATATCTCGCTCGGATTTGAAACAGAGTCCTGGTTTTTTACGACAACCAAACAGAATTAACGTGGGATTATCGCGTGCGATGGACCGACTGGTTATTGTAGGTGATAAACGAGTGTGGCAAGGGAAAAACATCGGCTTACCATTTGGGCAGGTTATCAAGTATATGGAAAACCATAGTGCTGATAGTGCTGATAGTGAGTATGCTTTTGTTAATGTGACGACCACAAAATTGAAGAAGGTTAGCTAACTGTTATGGATAACATAAAAATTGAGTTTAACGAAGTGGACTACATTGTACCCGCTGAAACGTTTAGCATTGATTACTCCTACTTGAGCAAACAGGGACTGCCTTTTACTAAAGAGTTTATTATTAGGGCGCTGTATATTGCCCCATTATCTAAGTTGGAATTAGCTACATTTTTTGGATTTAATGCAAGGGAGTTGTCTGTTGCATTAGAGGAACCAATTAACAAAGGTGAAATAACCTACTTGGAGGATGGCAAGTTATCTCTAACTGCATTAGCGAAAGGGTATTTTGCCACGCTAGATGCGAAACCCATGATTGAAAAACCTCAAACTCGCAACTCATCAGTGACGTTCGAGCTGGTTGGATTCAATAAAGTGCCAAATCAACATGGGAGTTGGAATTCTGCGCTTAGACTTGATGTTAATCATGAGATACAAAGCTTAAGTGAACAACATGCGATGAAGATGTTTAAAAAGCATTTTCAACGCTTAGTTGAAGCAGGTGATTTAGGTAACATTAATACACATGATGGCGCTTTACCAAGCCTGTATACCGTTGATAATGTGACTCGAAAGAAAACGATTGCCCATAGGGTTAAGCGCAAGTTTGAGATTGATTTTGATAGTCGGGTCATGCCTTTTTATGTCGATAAGCTTTATGAAAACGATGAAGCTATTAGTAACGCTATTTTGCAGGCTACTGATAATCATAGATTGGAGCATAATCTAGATGAGATTAAATTGGCTTGGGATGCTTTTCTGGACATGTCGGTATCTCGCTTTATAAAACAAAATGCGATTGATTTTAGGGGCATGATTGCTGAAATGGGCAGCGGCTTTACTAACAAGCCATATGAATTGCTCATTGGCCCACTCTATGGCAATCGAGCCTTGAGTAAAGTTGAGCAAATATTAAAACAATTAAAGCCAACGAAACAACAAAGTAAACCCCAAAGGATGATGTGGATAGGTGCCAACACACGTTATTGGGGCTTAAGTGAAGGTTTTACTAAGACGATGGACAGTCTGCGTAGTTATCAGAGCAACAGTAAAGGCTCTAACTACAAGCTGACATTGTTTTTACCTGCTGATGACCATTCAAAAACCAAAGACCAAGTTGCCAAAGAGTGGAAGCAAAAAATACCCAATCTTGAATCTTGTGAAGGGATAAGAAATGGACTGTTTGATGGTAATGTTGAAGTGTTGCTATTGGATAATGAGTTTGCAGCCGTTTGTTATCATATGGCTATGCCAGATATTAGCCCGATTCATGTTCCTATGGGGTATATCACCAGAGATAAAAGTTTAATTAAACGGGTATCTGACGTTGTAAACGGCTTTTTAGAAGGGTCGGTTGCTCATGGTAAGCCGAACTTGATCGGTACTCTATCAAACTAAAGATAGAGTTGTTCATTTAGTATGGTGAAAATTGAGCAGAGGGTTGTTAGTAAGATTTTAGTAGCAAGCCTCTGTTTATCATTGTTTTAGATGTCCTAATTGTACATCTTAACTATGCAATTGAACAAAATTTCGTTTAATGACATATTGATCGACAACTATCACTAATTTCGAGCGTATATAAATTTGAGGCTCGAAATTAGTGTATTAAATCGATTGAGTTTCATATAGATTTTCAAAAAACACCAATGTTTAGCCTTTGTCTGGCAAGTCCATCGTTCAATGTTAAACAGTAAGAGCATGTTACTTCAATGATGTAAGGTATGAATTTGTATTATCTTTGAATAGACGTTATTCTGACCACAGAAAGTAATATGCAAATGTAGGAGACCCCGGCATGGCACAAGCTGTTTTAGTCGCAGAATCTAAGCTAACTGACCGCTTTCAAACTACAGTACCTAGTCTTGTCCGGCAGGCTTTGCATTTATGTAAAAAAGATACAATAAAATACACCATTCAAGAGAATGGTGACGTATTAATATCTCGTGCTGTATCAACAGATGAAGATCCTATCTTGGAAAGCTTTTTATCTTTTCTTGAAAATGATATGCAACACAAGGGTAAACTACAGCTGCTCACGGCAAATATGTGTCTTAGTGTTGAAAACTTAGTTGAAGATGTAGAAATTGATATAGATACCTCATGATTAGAAGAAGATGAGTAAGCTTGCCTAATGCCAATCCTATTATTGTTAATGAATGGAACTTTACACATCCATTTTTTATAGAGTAAACGATAAAATTTTTTAGATAGCTGGACTGGATCATTTAAACCATCTAATTGACCAAAATTTTCTTTAATGACATAGTCATGAATGGATATTGTTCATTTTATTTTGAGGTAATTATGCAGGTCAAACTAGAAGAGAATGAAGATGGCGAGATTTTTTTTAGGATACCCTCAATATATGAGCAGGAACTTCAGTGGGATGAAGGTGATCTTATTGAATGGATCGATAATAAAAATTGTTCATGGACTTTACAAAAAGTTAGTCCTTTAGAAACTAATTCCACTTCAAATATATAGGCTAAAAGAAACAATAATTTAATTCAATGGTGGCCCTATGGAAAAACAATGCATTGGTATTTCAGAGTATTTTGCAACTGGTGAAGGCGTAACTTACGTAATTGCATCTGGGTCAGAGGTTGAAATTAAAGAGTTTGCAGGACCCTATTTTTCTATGGGATTAGCTTTTTATTCGTTTGAAGATATGAAAAATGCATTGAATCAATGTGAAGGACTCACAGAAGACCGAATAATGAATGACACTCACTTACGAGCCGCTTATGTGCTGCAAATTCATTTACCCAGTGTCGTTCAATTCATTAAACAAAATGGATTTGCCACCTTCTCATACAAATGCCATTACAACCTAAGCTAATAAAGTGCACTATTAGAATTAAATAAAACTAAAATCGAAAAAAGTCTCTATCAAGGAAGAATTTTATGCGCAAACCAAAGACCGTTAAATCTTTAGAGGCGTTAGGCAGAGTGAGGCTATCTAAATCATTCTTTATGAGGGATTTTTTATATTCCGAGATTTCTCAGATAGAAATGATACCTAATATTCCCGATAATCCTGAATTAGCAATCAAAGCAGGTACTCAATTATGTGAAAACGTACTTGAACCAATACAAATGGCATTAGGAAGAATATCTATACGGTCAGGATATAGATCATCAGCAGTCAACGCCAAAGGATCAGAAAACAACAATCAATATAATTGTGCTAAAAATGAAAAAAACTTTGCGCATCATATATGGGATATTCAAGGAGTTAATGGTGAGATAGGTGCAACAGCCTGTATCGTTGTCAATTCATTTATAGAATACTATGAAAAAACAGGTAATTGGCAAGCTCTAGCTTGGTGGATTCATGACAATATACCCAATTATTCTTCTTTATATTTCTTCCCTAAATATGCAGCTTTTAACGTTCGTTGGTGTGAAAAACCGGAAAAATTAATTCGCAGTTTCATTTCCCCCAAAGGTTGCTTAACTAAACCCGGCATGAGTAACTTTGAAGGGGAGCATAAAGCCTATTATCAAGACTTTTTAAATGATATAAAACTATAACTTGTAATATCAACTTCAATTTTAATAAGTCTATTTAACGCTTATTTGGAAGGAACCTATGATATTAAATCAGAAAATATTAGCAGCGATTTTTGGTGATGCAAGCGAATTTTGCGGTAAAGAAGACGTTCTACATGCCTTGATATATTATCATATCGTTCAAACTGAGGTGCCATCGATACAAGTAGAAAGAGAACATTCAATCGCAAATAAGAAAATTGACCTTGTCGTTTTTGATGGATCTATAAATGGGCAATTTTATGGTACTAATATTAAACCCAAATGTTTTATAGAAGTTAAAGGTGGAGCTTATGGTTATAGAAATGCACTAGCTGTTGAAATTTCTTTTGATGGTTATTGCACTGATATGGATAAACTTAAACAAGAAGCCAAAGACGGTACTGAAGCATGGTTTATATGTGTTGATATGCCTGAATTAGGTAGAGCGCTTTCACCGGGTCTAGTACAAAAGGTTCACAACCAATGTCGTATAAGAAACATCTCATTTGCATATTATTGCCAAGGGGAAAATTATTTCTACTACGCACCTTTAACAAATACTCAGTCCAATGAGAAAGTAAGTTTATCAAGTAGTTATAGTAATTTAGATATGCGAAAAATCTTCAACCCAAACAACAGTCATTTTAATAAAATGGTATCAACACTGCGTAAAATCAATGGTCACGAAGCCAATACAACCGCAGCTCTTTACGAATTATTTAGAAAATCTGGTTTAGGTACCAACCAGATTTCACTTGAAACATATTTTTCATTTGCTAAGAAACCAAGCTCTACTATGCATAATAGACCGGATCTTGGTAAGCGGTAAATGAAGCAGTGAAGCGTTAATCGATATTGCTTAGATCAACATTCCACGGCATTAAATCGGTCAAATCGTCGGTAGGTAGACGCTTGGGCAACTCGGTAAACAAGTGCCTGAAGTAATAATATGGACTGATATCGTTCGCGCGACAGGTCATCACTAAACTGTATAAGTTCGCACTGGCATGCGCGCCGTTGACTGACGTTGAGAACATCCAGTTTTTGCGCCCCGTTGTAAACGGGCGAATATCTCGTTCGGTGACATTATTGTCGATGCTAATATCGCCATCATCAAGATAAGTTAATAATTTCGGCCATTGGTTTAGGGCGTAAGTAATGGCTTTACCTAGATATCCTTTGGGAAGTACCTGTTGTTTCTCCAACCAAGTTTTAAACTCCGCTAATATTGGTACCGCTTCTTGTTTTCTTAATTGTTGTCGCTCAAGAGCACTGAGTTGTTTGGAGCGTTTTTCAATGGCGTAGAGTTTGGCAATATAGCTCAGTGCAACTTCGGGCTTACCTGCTTTTTTTGACGCACTCGCTTTTTGTGCATCGGTGAACTTTCGACGCACATGTGCCATGCAGCCAGCATGGGTGACATCTTTTAATGTGCCATAAGCACCGTACCCATCTGTCAGCAAATACCCAGAGAAACCTGATAAGAACGCTTGCGCGCAACGGCCAGCACGGCTTGGATGATAGTCATAAATCACGATAGGCGATTGGACAAACTCACCACTGCGATACACCCACATATACGATTTAGTTTCGGCTTTTCTATCTTCTTCACGAAGCACTTGCACGGTGGTTTCATCAGCACAAATCAGCTTTTCATTGAGCAGTTGTGACTGCATTGCATCAATAATGGGCTGTACTTTCATGCCTAATTGCACACACCAATTGGCTAAGGTCGCTCGGCTGATATCAATACCTGAGCGGGTTAATATATCCACCTGGCGATAAAGTGGAAGTGCATCAACGTATTTTGCCGTCACAACGGCGGCAAATGCCTCGGCACTACCAATACTTTTAGGGATTAAACTGGGTGGCTTAGGGGTGGTGATAATGCGTGAACTTGTTTGTGTTTTTTCACACTGGCGACAGGCATATTTTACCCGTTCATGGCGGATAACCGTCACTTTTTGTGGAATAATTTTAAGTTCTTCACTGGTTTCGACGCCGCATTGGTGTAATGGAGACTGACAGCATTCACAACAAGGCGAGTCAATCTCATGTGTGATAACTTCACGCTCTAGCGCTTCAGGTAACGGTTTACGGCCTGTTTTCTTTGTTGTTTGCGTTGATGGCTCAGCAATATCTTGTTGCTCGGCCTCGTTGAAGGTGCCTTTGGCGACTTTTTCACTCTTAGAAGAAAACCGCTTAGATTGACTTAAATTTAATTGCTCAATTAACAACTGGATTTGTGTTTTAAGCTCGGTGATTTCTTCTTGAGCAACAAGCACTTCTTCCTTGGCTAATGACGCTTGTGCCTGTGCAATGTCAGCAGCTTGTTGCAGCTGCAGTACCATGGCCTTAAGTTGCTCAATATCATCAGGAAGTGTTGTCATTATTAGCGAAGTTTGTATTCATTTCTCCTTATTGTGACAGCGAAAAAGGATCGTTCAAGCATAAAAATGTGATCGCCTTTTTGATCACACTGTTAGGTTAGTTATTGGTCGATGTGCTCTGTGATGCTCGATAGATAACCCCGATAACAGCCAATTCAGCTGGGCCTTGCTGATATGTAGTGCGCCATCGTGTGTTGGCTTTGGCCACTTAAAGGTGCCTTTTTCTAACCGCCGATAATAAAGCCAAAAGCCATTAGTGTCCCAAAACAAGATTTTGAGTTTATCTCGATGACGATTACAAAAAATAAACCAGGATTCGCTAAACGGGTCCATTTCAAGATGTTGTGCAACGATAAGCGATAGGCCATCGATAGACTTACGCATATCTGTGACACCCGTGACGAGATAAACTTGAGCAGATGGTGTCATTGTAGGGCAGCAACCCAATGCTGGATTTGGCTAGCGCTTAAATGAATTGGCAACTGAGCACGCAAACCATTTGCAAGGGTTAGCGTGACAACGTTTTCACTCACGACGGATGTATCGGTCACAATGATGGGTTGCAATCGTTGTGGCTCCGGCTGTGTTCGGAGTTTTTTGGCCCATGTATAAAAGGTTTGATAGCTTATGTTCTGCTCAGCGCAAAACTGAGTGATGCTAATGCCACTTTGTTTTTGCTGCTCGATTAATGAAGACCAATACTGGTGTTTTTCTTGTGATGACATAGTGCCTCCTTAAATTGGTGAGGTACTATGACAACTATTTTTATGATTGAGTATGTGGGGTTTATTTACCGCTTACGGATCTTGTTTTATTTGATGAACATTTTGATGGATTGTTCAACTTATATCAAAATGGGAATAGGCTATTGTCCAATGATGCCCATAAGCTAAAATCTATTAAATCCATTATTGAAGTTAAAGGAAGCAATGCTATGAACAGTCTTGGAGTTAAGGCTAGAATGAATAAATATGTCGCTGACATTGAAAAACTCCATAATTGGCAATCAATGGCTAAATCAAAAGGTTGCGATAATTTGCCAGCATGTTTCTTCTGTCTAGATGGTCATCGAACACCTTTACCAAGAATCCGTTTACAACAAATGATAGATCAGTCGGCGGGAAATCAATTGGTATACATCAGTCATAATGGAATTGAACTGGCTGGTTTTTAAATCTATATAAACTATTTCAAGTCTTCGACATTGTAAAATGAATTAAGAAAATGGTTTGTAAATAACGTTTCACTATGGAAGGTATACGAATGGACTCAACAACGAATAGCTTAAAAGTACACGATGATAATCATGCAAGAGCAATTTTAAAAGGGGAAATGAGAAAGGCACGTGAGCAGTTTATTGCAATTCATTCAAATGTGACTCATACGTACCGCAAAAAAAGAAAATCAAAACATGCAAAAATAATATTTAAAATGATTTGTGAAATCAACGATAAAGGTTTGAAAAATTGTCTTATAAATAAGATCGTTAAAGATAATAGCGCTAAAAGGGCTGCTACTGATTATATTTCTCTTGGATGGATTAATATAGATGACAATGGGGTGACGACATTAAAAGGTGAGCGCCTTTATCCTGTTTCATGTGAAATGGTTAAAATACAGTTTCTTTCCTTGTTAAAAGTAGAAGCTCCCAATATAAATAATATCACTCCTTTGTTTTATTTAACGGAACATGCTTTAGTTAGGTTAATGAGGAGGTATCATCGTTTTGACCTTCGTTCTTTAACAGACATCGTTAGAGAGGAATTACAACCTATGATTTTTTCAAATTATATCAATGCCCAAAGTGATGACTTCATAATCGTTACCAGTAATGCTTATATACCTTGCACACACGGTACTGACAAAATACCTATATTGAAAACTTGGATCCCTCGAGTAGTTTGGGACAGTCGTAACCTGTCAAAGTTAAGTTCATTGTGTGATTTCCTTAAAGAAAATAATGAGATTCGAATTTTTAGTGAATCATTTTTCAATGATAGTGTTTATCTTTCCCCGAAATAACTATCTGGATATTATCCTTAGGCGCACAATTCGTGATTATGGTAAATAGCCCTTTTAACCGGTGTAAATGACCCATTGAGGTCATTTGGAAGGCGAATAGGCTGTTTTGAGCGATTATCTCGTTGTGAATTGCCATTTTGCCACTGAAAGTTTGCAACAGTTTTTAGTTCAAAAAAGGTACCGAACTGAGTCTGTGTCGGTTGACGCTGATATTGAGTTAACACACCCATTTCTCATTGTTTACTCGTTTATATTTGGGGTCATTACCCATTTTTTGTTGTAATTGTGCTAATTGCTCAAGAGTGAGAATGGTGCACAATGAATTGCTAAAAATCGGTACTAGCTCGCACTCTTTGATTAATTTTTCAACTTTACTGCGCTTGAACTTATGCAGATGACAAAAGTGCAGTACCGTTGAATATTGCTGTAAAAAAAGGCTCAGTGACGCTTGAGTGATATCTCGTGTGCGCGTGAACGTGAGTAACTGCGCTTGTACAAGGGGTCTTAGCCCTTTTTGTTGTATTTTAAGTCGCTGGCTAACCCATTTTTGACTCATATCGTCGGTCGGTTCAATAATTTGATGCTGCTTGATATACGCTTTCACATCATCTTCCGCTATCATCAAAGTCAGTTGTTGTTGATGCAAGCGAATAGCAATTCTAAATTTACCTTCGTTGATCCCCTTAATGATCATCTGTGGCTCAATACCGTTTAACATTAACAACTTATTATAACTTATCGGGCGGGAGTAATTCACCTGGTCGGTACTCATGCGTGTAGAAAACCACGCGCAAATTTGTCTCATGTCATACATTTTGTGTTGTCTATTCGACACATGATACAAACTCTTAAAATGCCCACTGTCTTCAAATGCATCGAGCTGCGCCATCGTCAAACCCAGCATTTTCCGGATCATCGCTGTCGATATTCTATCAACGGCGGGGACAGTAATATGAGGATGTTTATCGATACGATCAGCGACGGTAAAAGTCGGCCATGTTGCAATTAGTTTTGTTGATGCTGGCGGTAAACACTCGGCAGCCATTAACTCAGTCAAAGGCGATGTCACATAGCATTCATCAAACATCGTTAAGTAGTTTCGATCAGCTTCGCAACGTTGGAGCCATAAATGATTATAACGCCCCTGAAGCAGGTTGAACGCTGCCAATATGTATTCATTTTTTAGTGAAAATTTATACGTCAGTGGTATGGGATCAAGATCGGTTGGGTAGATTAACAAGGTGATAGCTTTATGAAGCAAGCCCAAGTGTTGATCAAGATCACTTGCCTCGATCCAATCCTGATAGTTGACATCGAAAGCAGTTTTAATCGTTAATTCAGACCATTTTTGCTTGCAGTGGGTACATTGAGTCAATAACTCGGCGTTCCATTCGAAAAGTGTATCGCAGCCAGGGCAGCTATCAACAATCTCACACTGATGCTCTGTACAAAATACATTCGATTGATCATGATGATGTCGCTTTATAAAAGGTTGGGTTTGAATGCAACAAAGACAAAAACGCGGTGATTGAGTGTAAAACATCCGTCGGGGCATCTGTTGATAATGCTCATCTTGCAGCAGCCTAAAATTATAAATGGGTTGTCTCGTTAAACGAGCCAGTTGCTCAAAATTAACATTTGGATCAACTCGTGATTGTTTAATTTGCAGTGTGGTTAAAAACTCCTCGAGAGTTTCCCAACCATTTTCTGTGCCGAGTCGACACAAGTAGGAGTTTAATGACTCTAATTTGTTAGGCTTTAATCGAATGGGTAGCATGCAAACTTAACCCTTAAAAATATAATTTTTCTAGCTGTTTGGTCGAGACCAAAAATGGACAGTACTGAATGTCATAATCAGCAATTTCACGATATGCTCTAGAGAAATCAGATAATGTTGCCGTTCCACCTTCGTTACTTTCTATTACATGCTCTAAAATCATGATAATAATTGATATTTTTCCTTTGCTTGCAGCCAACATTCGTTTTGCAATATTTAAGTCGGTAATATTAATCGTTTTGATCGGCATGATATCTGCAATTGAATCAAGAAATGAAATGTAGAGATCGGTATCCGTAAATTCGTCATCTATTTTTTCATTAGTCATACTAAAGGGTTTTATGATGATTGATTTTGAAAAGCGTCTTTCAATTTGCTCATCAAGACTGAGTAAGTCGACAGCATCGGGCATACCGACTAATACGACTGGACAGTTTGTTTCTGACATGAGGTTTTTGACAAAATTAATCACAGGTTGCGTTTTTTTTTGCGCATTTTTTTCTGTTAGGTGCTGTATTTCATCGAAAATAATGATTTTGGTATCCAGGTTTTCGATTAATTTTACCGCTCGAATAAACATACTGTGAGCGCTGCCGCGGTCGGGTGAAGGACAACCGAGTGCTTTGAGCAGAGCACATGTCATGCTCTTAACTGTCCCATTTTCAGGCGTTATCACTGACACAACGGTTTGATAACTATGCGTTTCTGTGGCCGGCTTACTGTATTGCTCTTTAAAAAGTCGGATTGCAGTAGACTTACCAAGTCCCGATGCCCCGATTATCATTAATCCTGCGGGATTTAAGCCAGTACTCTTCAAGCTTCTCACTAAACCTTCAATGACTTTATTGCAGTCATAATGAAATACCGAGCAATTTAAAAAATGTTCAGTCATCACTTTTCGCAGCGGTTGAACGTAACTCATTGTAAACCCCTAGTTTGTTTTGTATTTTATTATTTTGGGAGTATATGCTTGTTGTTCATCATCAGTGTTTTCTGTTTTCGTTATGTTTAACTCTTTATGTGTGATGTCATTTCGTTTATTCATCATTGCTTCAATTTCAGCTTGAGTTAAAGTCGATTCAAATGTTGTTAAAGTTGATGACGATCCATTCGTTGATTTTTGTTTGTCACGAGCCGATTTCTTTTTACGTTCTTTAGCTTGTTTTGTTATTCCATCAATACGTTCTTTTGAATCATTAGGCATTTTCTCGGCTTTTAATCTTGTTAATTCTTTAAAACTACGACCATATGACGATTTACGGTTATTTGATATTATCAATAACGATTGATTGAACGGATTTATCACAGTGATCTGTGAAGCATCCTCATCATCAACAAAAAAGGTGACTTTTTTATCATGTAATTCCTGTTGTTTTAACGTTGAATATAATGCTCTCAGTTCGTGAGAATTGAAAAATTGATGCTGCCATTGAATGCCCTTGAGTTCTTGTATCTTGCCTTTGTGAGGCTTCATCATATACACGTTGAATATATCTACATTCGGTGGAACAAATGGGGGGGAGTATCGAACATGTTTTTCCCACATCTTGGCTGGAGTGCTATTATTTAAACCAGAGTGTGGCTCTTGATGATATTGATCGACAATAATGATACTCACAATTTTCTCAAATTCATCCAGTGTGAGTGTCGCAAGGCTTTTAGGCGGTTTATCGTATTCGAAATCATCACTTTTCTTGCCTATATATCCCGGCAACCCTTTGAGTTTATTTCTTAATGTTGAATTAAATCTTTCGATGAATGGCCGCTTCCACGGTTGACGAGATTGACCATTGATCCTGGTTATTTTTAGCTGCGCTAATATGGCGTCAAATGAAGCATTAATAAATGACGAACCAGAATCTACAAAGAGTTCGATAGGACTGCCGTGACATATCCATTTATTTTCTAAATAATGATACTTTTCAACAGGTTTTGGTAATACCGCGTGTCTTAACGCACTGATAGCAGCAGTGCTCGTTTCGCCGTTTTGAATACTAATATGCATTCCCAGAATACAGCGAGAAAAAACATCAATCATTAAAAACACTATGGGCTTTCCGATAATGTTTCCTTCCAAATCAACTAGATAAATATTAATGTGTACAGCATCCATCTCACATCTTTCGAATAATCCAGTTGTTTCATAGCAATTAATTGCTGATCTTCCATGTTTTTTTGCTGCCGCAGACCCTTGACGATGTTTAATGACTGTTAATTCGTCTATTTTGTCGACATAACGATAAAATGTTGCACGTGACACTAATTTACATTGTAAACCTAGCCGCCCATGAAGTGATTCCAATTGCTTAAAGCAAGCTGCTCTACTCGGGCCATTGACTGTTAAATATTCAGTATCGATAACATCATTTATGAGCAATCGCATCTCTTCAGAAATTCGATCGCTTTGTGTTGTCGAAAATGGTTTAGTGTTCTTCAGTAAATAAAGTGATTGCTTATTATTGATTAACCATTTTGCATACCAACGTCGTAAGGTTGAAATAGAAGGGCGTGTATAATCTTGTTCATTTAATAAGTTTCCGGCCGTATTAATCGTCAGCTGTAACGCATCATTTGACCCTGGAAATGTCTGCTCATCTAAAAATTTTAAATAAGTATCAAATCGCCGTAATTCAGTTATTTGTTGTTCTGTGAGCAACGTATAATCGATGTGGCCGCTAAAAGCCGGCAATGATAAATCACCGATCTGATACTCTCGTAATAGTGTTAATACTGAAAGTACGAGATGCTGCTTATTCTCAACATTTTGAAGTGTTGCCCAGTCTTCATTGATTAACAGAATGTTATAATCACGAGATAATCTCCTGACAATCATATTTTGTTTAAATATGTATTGAGTCATCTGCTTTTACCAAATTTGTGGTCGGAGAGAGTAAGACTGTTATATCAAATGAGTAATGTTTTTTTGCTAGCAAGATCTGTGGGTCGTTAATGTCACACTCATTGTTTTCACAAAAGTCTATGAGTGCTGAAAACGTTGTTTTTACAGGCAAAGTTGATAGAAGCGAATCGCAATTTTCGGATAGCTCGAGAGACAAGTAGCGATAAAGCCTCTTTAAATTTGCAATATTGTCACCGTTGTAAATTTCTTTTTCGCTAACCAGTGATAACTCATTGCCGCAAATACCCATAAAAAACGGTGATAACAACTTAAATTTTTCAATATTTATTTCTTTATCAAGCTCGCTGCTAGGCTTAACCTCTTCAAAATAAACACCTTTTACTCTATGTTCTATAATAGTATCTGGAGAGTAACGTTTTCGTTTCCCATAGGCTTTATAAGCGAATGAGCCTGGCTGGGTGTTATAATTAAAAATATCGTTGTCGAATTCTAGCAAGAGTAAGTGAGCAACTTCTAGCTCACTATCGCAAAATCGAGTTGCATTGTTTTTTATCGACACGAAATTTATGCGCGGCATTACCTTGCTTGTTTTTTTCAGTTCACGCTCTTTCATAAATACGCCTCAATGATTTTTTATGCAATTTACATTCGTAAATCTAAATTGTAAAGCGCTTTTTGTATAGACAAAAAATGGCACTGTTAGTTGTTAATGATTGCTTATTCAGATGTACTTCTCATCGTTTGTATCAACAATTGTTATTTTAGGTGAAAAGCTGTGGAAAGTCGTAAATATCCGTGAGCGCTCACGTTTTTCGAATTTTTCGTCATCTAACTTGATGAAATAATTGAGTCGGTTGATTACGCTCTTGCTGTATAAGTGCATTTTATAATCATTTTCAGGACCAATTTATGTCATTGACATGAAGATTTTCAAGATTGATGCCACACAAAGGCGCATGAATAAGCATGCATCAATTGTGAATAAATTAATTGTATTTATCTATGTTAAGTAAGGAAGCAAGGGGTACATGGATTAACAAGCATTACAAACAACGTTCAGACTGCTTCAGGTTGCATTTTATTGTTCAAGAGCCAGCATTACATCGAAAAGAGATAGACGTCCGTAGAGCAAATAACGTACAGCTATGGGGGCTAATTTAAATTGACGGGGCTATTTGTAACGAATACAGCGGCTTAGGTGGAGAAATCATTTTATTAGTTGATTTATTATACTATTTTTACTTTGCTATTGATTTTAAAGTGAACGTATCGGTGTATTTTTGTACATTTTCATGATAGATAAAGAACTCTATATAATATTCTATTTATTAGGATACTGATATAGGTAAAATATATTTTTTTTATTCACTTTATATTTCAATAAAAAGTTACTTAATAAGATCTATAGGATGAACAAATTATCTGTTTTTATTATTTTCAAAACAAACACAGCATACTTAATTGATAACTGGTTTATTTAAATCAGTTCGTTCTTTGAACTGATTTGGTAACGAGCAAATGCTTTAAAGCTTTTTTGACAACAATAGATACAAGCGTTTTAAAAAAATTTCTAACTGTAATTTAATTTTCTGGAACTATGACTATTAGCATTAATCTTAGGCTAAACCATCGTAAATTCAGGTGCTCTTTCAGAGTTGTTAGTGCCTGAACCTTTTTATTTAGATTTAAGTGACTGTATCTGCATGTAATCATTGGTGTTTGAGCTACTTTGTGGCAAAATCATTTATATTGCAGTTTGATGTTGTGCTAGAAGGATCTAGATCTCGTATGAGTATCAATAAAGCCAAGCTTACCGAAACCGATATTATCTCCAAATACATCATGCCAGCCATTAAAAAAGCAGGCTGGGATGACATGACGCAAATTCGCCAAGAGGTGAAATTGCGTGACGGTAAAGTCATTGTACGCGGCCAAATGGGCGTGCGTAAAACGGTTAAGTCTGCTGATATTGTGCTGTATCACAAACCCAGTATGCCACTGGCTGTTATTGAGGCTAAAGCCAACAAACACGAAGTGGGCAAGGGTATGCAGCAGGGGTTAGATTATGCCCGCTTGCTCGATGTGCCTTTTATTTTTGCCTCAAACGGCGATGGCTTTATCTTTCACGATAAAACCCACGGCGTAACAAACAGTCATGGGGATAGCCAAGCGCACCCACTCGAAACTGAAATCCGCCTAGAAGACTTTCCCACGCCGCAACAGCTTTGGACTAAATACTGTATTTGGAAAGGCTATACCCAAGCGCAATTACCGATTATTAATCAAGAATACTATGACGATGGTAGCGGTAAGCACCCGCGTTATTATCAGCTGCAAGCCATCAATAAAACCGTAGAAGCCATCTCATCAGGTAAAGACCGTGTATTGTTAGTCATGGCGACCGGTACGGGTAAAACCTACACCGCGTTTCAAATCATCTGGCGTTTATGGAAGTCCCGCGCTAAAAAGCGCATCTTGTTTTTAGCCGACCGTAATATTTTGGTAGACCAAACTCGCATTAATGATTTTCAGCCCTTTGGCACTTCAATGACCAAAATTACTGGGCGCACGGTTGATCCTGCATTTGAAATTCATTTAGCCTTATACCAAGCATTAACCGGCCCAGAAGAAAGCCAAAAAGCCTTTAAACAAGTCGACCCAGACTTTTTCGACCTAATCATTATCGACGAGTGCCATCGTGGCAGTGCATCTGAAGACAGTGCATGGCGTGAAATTTTAGAATATTTCAGCAGCGCCGCCCAAGTTGGTCTTACCGCCACCCCTAAAGAGACAGACCAAGTATCAAACTCCGACTACTTTGGTGAGCCTGTCTATACCTACTCACTCAAAGAAGGCATTGAAGATGGCTTCTTAGCGCCTTACAAAGTCGTGCGTGTCGATATTGATGTTGATTTACAAGGTTGGCGACCCACAAAAGGCCAAATCGATAATAACGGTGAAGTGATAGAAGACAGAATTTATAATCAAAAAGACTTCGACCGCACCATGGTAATTGATGAACGCACCCAATTGGTTGCCGAAACCATTACCAACTACTTAAAGCGCACCGACCCGATGGCCAAAACTATTGTGTTTTGTAATGACATTGACCACGCCGATCGTATGCGCCGTGCTATTGCCAATCTCAACCCAGAGCAAATGGCCAAGAATGAAAAGTACGTGATGAAAATCACCGGTGACGATGAGCTTGGCAAAGCGCAGTTAGACAATTTCATCAATCCCAAAAAAGCCTATCCTGTTATTGCCACCACCTCAGAACTAATGTCTACAGGGGTAGATGCCAAAACCTGTAAGTTAGTGGTGCTGGATCAAAATATTCAGTCCATGACCAAATTTAAGCAGATTATTGGTCGTGGCACCCGCATTGACGACCGATACGGCAAGCTGTGGTTCACCATTCTCGACTTTAAAAAGGCCACCGAGTTATTTGCCGACGAACGCTTTGACGGTACACCAGAAAAAATCATTAAAGTGACGCCTGAAGATATCGAAGATGAAAACGTTGATATCGACTCTGTTGACGAGGATCTAACGGGTAATAACGGTGCTGCAGACAATCAAGGTGACTACCAAGATGATGAATCTGATGCAACTCAAAATGACACCATAAATGAACCTCAAGGCGATGGTAGCTTTGAAGAAGGCGAATGGGACGAAGGCGAAACCCGTAAAATCAACAAGTACCGCGTGTCGGGTGTTACTGTTAGCAAAGTGGCTGAACGAGTGCAGTATTACGACAGCGACGGTAAATTAGTTACCGAATCTTTTAAAGATTACACCCGTAAAACCATGGCGAAACAGTTTAGCTCACTCGATGAATTTGTTAAGCGCTGGAATGAGTCTGACCGCAAACAAGCGGTGATTGATGAACTGGCATTAGAAGGCATTATTTGGTCGGCGTTAGAGGAAGAAGTGGGTAAAGAAATGGACCCTTTCGATATGATTTGTCATGTGGTGTACGACCAACCAGCATTAACCCGCAAAGATCGCGCAAACAATGTGCAAAAGCGCAATTACTTCACCAAATATTCCGACACTGCACAAGCCGTACTGCAAAATTTACTGGTAAAATATGCCGATGTCGGCGTGCAAGAAATTGAAAACATGCAAGTGCTTAAAGTTGCCCCGTTTACCGAGTACGGTAATTTGAGTGAGATCGTTAAAAAAGGCTTTGGCGGCAAACAAGAATACGAGCAAGCCATTAGTGAGTTAGAAGCGCAGATTTATCAAATTCATCAACAATCAGCCTAGCATCTGTTCTTTGTATTAGCACTTTGGAAAAGCGCTTTGTATTCGTTTTTATATTAGCTTTTTATATTAGCTCTGTTTGTTAAAAATAAAACATTACATCATTTTATACTGCGGCCAATAACAGCCGCAGTAACCGTTTAAGAGAATATTATGTCTATCAGTTCAGCGATTAAATCTATCCAAGATATTATGCGTAAAGATGCCGGTGTCGATGGCGACGCCCAGCGATTAGGGCAAATGTCTTGGTTACTGTTCTTAAAAGTGTTTGATGCCCAAGAACAAGAGTTAGAGCTTGAACTAGACGATTACCGCGAGCCAATCCCTGAAGCATTTTTATGGCGCAACTGGGCGGCAGATAATGAAGGCATTACCGGTGATGAGTTACTTGATTTTGTAAATGATGAGCTATTCCCACAGCTTAAAAACCTCACTGCACCAATAGATAAAAACCCTCGGGGTTTTGTGGTAAAAGCAGCATTTTCAGATGCGTTTAACTACATGAAAAACGGCACTCTGTTGCGCCAGGTGATAAACAAGCTAAACGAAATTGATTTTACCGACTCAAACGAGCGCCACTTGTTTGGTGATTTGTACGAGCAAATATTAAAAGACTTACAAAGCGCAGGCAACGCTGGCGAGTTTTATACCCCGCGCGCCATTACTAAGTTTATTGTGGCGGTAACCGACCCCAAACTGGGCGAGTCGATTATGGACCCAGCGTGCGGTACGGGCGGATTTTTAGCTTGCGCTTTTGACCACGTTAAAGCCAACTACGTTAAAACCGCAGACGATCACCAAACTCTGCAACAGCAAATCTTTGGTGTCGAGAAAAAGCAGTTACCGCATTTATTGTGTACCACCAACATGATGCTTCACGGCATTGAAGTACCAGTGCAAATTAGGCACGGCAACACCTTAAATAAACCGCTTTCAAGTTGGGATGAGCAAGTTGACGTTATCATCACCAACCCACCATTTGGTGGCACCGAAGAAGACGGTATAGAAAAAAACTTCCCTAGCGAGTTCCAAACCCGCGAAACCGCCGACTTATTTTTACAACTTATTATTGAAGTATTAGCAGAGCCTTCAGCCGGTAAAGAGGGCGGTCGAGCAGCGGTAGTGTTGCCAGACGGCACCTTGTTTGGTGAAGGCGTTAAAACCAAAATCAAAAAAATGTTAATGGACGAATGTAATCTACACACCATAGTGCGTTTACCTAATGGCGTGTTTAATCCCTACACCGGCATTAAAACCAATATTCTGTTCTTCACCAAAGGCACGCCAACGAAAGACGTATGGTTTTACGAGCATCCATACCCAGCAGGGGTCAAAAATTACAACAAGACCAAGCCCATGCGCTTTGAAGAGTTCGAAACAGAGCTTGAATGGTGGGGCAATGAGGCTGACGGTTTTGCATCGCGTGTAGAAAACGAGCAAGCCTGGAAAGTGTCAATCGATGACATTATCGCCCGCAATTATAACTTGGATATTAAAAACCCCCATGTGGGCGAAGTCATCAGCCATGATCCACAAACGTTACTAAGCGATTACGCCAAACAACAAGCGGATATTCAAGCTCTGCGGGATCAACTAAAAGGTATTTTGTCAGCTGCATTATCGTCACCTTCAACATCAGACGGTGAGGGAAAATAATGGCTGATTTATCAACACCTACCCACGACGGTCAATCTGAGCAAACAGCACAAAGCTTAATCACCCAGCATATTGATATTTGGACCACGGCCATTGAGCAAAAGTCTTCAGCAGGGCGTGGCACATCGAACAAGTTTTCGTTATATGGCATCAAAAAACTGCGCGAATTGATTTTAGAATTGGCCGTGCGCGGTAAGTTAGTGCCGCAAGATGTGAATGACGAGCCAGCGTCAGTATTACTTGAGCGTATTGCCGCTGAAAAAAAACAGTTAGTTAAAGAAGGTAAGCTTAAAAAACAAAAGCCTTTGCCTGAGATTGGTGAAGATGAAAAGCCATTTGAATTACCGCAAGGGTGGGCGTGGAGTTATATACAACAAATCGGCCATGATTGGGGACAGAAAACACCTGACTCAGAATTTTCATATATTGATGTGGGCTCTATCAACAAAGAATTAGGGTTTATTGAAGAACCTAGTTTAGTTGATCCAAAGGATGCACCATCACGAGCAAGGAAAATTGTAAAAAAAGGAACTGTAATATATTCAACAGTCAGGCCATATTTACTCAATATAGCTGTAATTGATAAAGATTTTTCCCCAGAACCAATAGCAAGTACTGCTTTTGCTATAATTCACCCATTTGATGGCATTTCTGCTACCTACATTTATCGATACTTTCGCTCTCCAACATTTATCACTTATGTTGAAAGTGTACAAAATGGTATAGCTTATCCAGCGATAAATGATAAGCAATTCTTCACTGGTCTAATAGCTATTCCTCCGATGGAAGAACAAAACCGTATCGTCGCTAAAGTCGATGAATTGATGAGCTTGTGTGATGCCCTTGAAGCGCAAACAGAAGCCAGTATTTCGGCACACCAAACCTTAGTCGAAACCTTGCTTAAAAGCTTGATTGCAGATACTTCTGGCAAGACCGCCATGGATGGTGGAAATGTCGAAAATGCAGGAGCAATTTTCGACCGTGTCGCCGAACACTTCGACACGCTATTTACCACAGCAGCCAGCATCGACACCCTAAAACAAACCATCCTCCAACTCGCCGTCATGGGTAAGTTGGTACCACAAGCCAGCTTCGATGAAGGAAATAGCCCAAATTATGAGCCTGCTTCGGTATTACTTGCGCGCATTGCAGTAGAGAGATTGCGTTTAATAAATGAAGAAAAATTACGAACGAATGCTAATGAAAATTTTTCTGAGAAAGATTTATATTTGATTTCGCCCGACTCTTGGGGTCATTGTCGTTTAGGTAATTTGGCAAAATTTATTGATTACCGCGGAAAAACACCCAATAAGCTTGATGCTGGTATACGGCTGATAACTGCTAAAAATGTAAAATTTGGTTTCATTTCCTTAGAGCCTGAGGAGTTTATATCAGAAGAAGAGTATGAAATTTGGATGACCAGAGGCTTACCTAGAGTTGGTGACATACTCTTCACCCCCGAAGCACCATTAGGTAACGTGGCTATTGTCAATATATCTGAAAAGTTTGCTTTGGCACAAAGAGCTATTTGTTTTCAAATGCACGAACCAGCTATCGCTGAATTTATGAAAATAGTAATAATGTCTCAAGCATTTCAAAAGCAATTAATTGAAAATGCAACAGGCATGACTGCAACAGGTATTAAAGCTTCTAAATTGAAAGAAATATTGATGCCTATTCCACCACTCGAAGAACAATACCGCATAGTCACCAAAGTCGATGAGTTAATGACACTGTGCGACCAACTCAAAGCCCGTTTAAGTGATGCCCAAACCACCCAACTTCACCTTACCGACGCCATCGTTGAACAGGCACTGTAATAATGAATAATACCGTTGATTTCAAAATCAAGTTTACTACGACAGAAGAAAGTCTAGAGACTAATGAGATTCAAGTTATTGCATCTTTAGATAATTGGAATGATTTTGGTTATAAAATCCATTGTAAGTGCAAATTACTAAATCCTTTAACCAATCTACCCTTTTATTTTGATGGGTTTATCGGCTTTCTTCCACCAGAAAACAAAGACGGTGAATTTCAAAAAGATTATATTGATAATCTGGAGGCTGATGGAATGTCTATGGTTGCGATGATGGGGTATATTGAACACCTAAAGTCTAATAATGTTATTCATATTCTTCGCTTTTTCACTATGCTGCCAAGCATGGGTGAATACAGGAAAGCAGTAGATGAATTAGGCCCAGATATACTAGGTAAAGTGCTAGAAGCGTTGAACGATTTAGTCTATTACAAAGATAAAAAATCTAGTTGGATTGAAGATGCTATCAATTCTCAAGTTTTCAAATATGGCTTCATGCGTAACTCTGAACCATTCTATGCTTTTAGTAACGCTGAAAGTATTTTAGGTGGTGTTGAAGACGAAGTGTTTGACGGAATTTCTCAAAATTTGACTTTAAAGTACAAGTTGGAAGGGTTTGAAAATACACATGAAATTAAACTCAACTATGATTCAGCTAGCTATATACCAAAAAGAATCAACATACTAATTGGTAAAAATGGGCTTGGTAAAAGCCAAGCACTTAAATCATTTTGTCGAGCAGCATTAAGGTATCAAGATAATACCATCTCTCTTGATGCTGAGGAGCTAAACAAGCGCCCGATGATTAATAGGCTGCTAGCAATTGCAACTCCTGGTGAAACTCAAAATACTTTTCCTGCTGAACGGCGTTCAACTCAAAAACTCTATTATCGTAGGTTATCTTTAACTAGAAATGGCAAGGCAAAAACTACTAAGTCGATTGGCGAATTACTAGTGCAGTTAGCTAGAAGCAAGGAGAGAATTGGAAGGTCAACGAGGTGGGATCTTTTTATTGATGCCGCATCATGTATATTGCCTATCGACCGAATTGTAATTGAGCTAAAAAGTAAAAAAAATGTTCTGTTACAAGCATTACTCAACCAAAATGGTGAAGAGGCCTGTTTAACGCTTTGGTCTGAAGTAGATAAAAATGCAGAACCAAAAATTAAATATTCTGCAGAACTTTATTCGATGAGTAGTGGTCAATTAACTTTTTTTAAATTTGCATTATTATGTTGCTTATATATTGAAAATGGTTCATTTGTACTATTAGATGAGCCTGAAACACATATGCATCCCAATATGATTTCAGACTTTGTTGAATTGCTCGATTATTTGCTAGAAGAGACTGGTTCACAAGCTTTGATAGCTACTCATTCTGCTTACTTTGTACGTGAAGTTGGCCGTGAGCAAGTTCATATATTTTCATCATCAAAAGAAATTGACTCATTACCCCACCATAAATCAAAGATCTCGATCGTTTCACCTCGACTAAGAACATTTGGAGCTGATGTGGAGTCAATTTCTCAATTTGTTTTTAATGAAGATATTGAAAATCGATTGACTGATAAAATCTATAAGAAGCTAAAAGATCGAACATTCGAATCTGTCGAAGAAGAGTTGGGTGATGAACTGTCTTTAGGTGCTTTGATGAACTTAAAATCCAAATTTGAGGCTTAAGTCATGAAAAAAATGACGCCAGTAAGAGTCAATGATCTTTGGTATTTAGATGAGCTAGCTAAAAATAGTGGACTGGTTAAAACTTCATACCCTGAACTCCGGAATCAAAAAAAACTTCTAATTCAAGCATATGAAAGTTATGAAGTAAATAGAGGTAACCCGTGGTTGATCACTATGCCTGTAATTAACAATAAATTGAAATCAGGATTACTTAGTCATTATTCCTCACCACCTGTGATTATTAATTATTTAGAAAGAATCACTGATTCCTCTCCAGATGTTTGTCCTATGTGTGGGGGTTTTGATCCTTTTACTAGAGATCACATTCTACCTCAATCTGAATATCAAGTCTGGGCCATTTTTTCCAAGAATTTGGTACCTGCTTGTAAATGTAACTCTAAACGAGGTACCGCACTTAAAGGAGATCCAAAAACGAGTGCTAGAGTGTTGCACCCATATTATGATGATTGCCTGTCAGAAAGGCTGCTCAGTTGTAAAATCACGCAGCGTAACGACTATCGGTGGTTTGATTTAGAAATTATTTATGTTAATCCGACTCACCAAGAAATAGCCTCAATCAAATACCACACTCAAAAAATTGTTATTAAGTCAGGGATAGAAAAGTGGCTTACAGGTCAATTAGGCAAACTTAAAAACTGTCCTTCAAATGTTATTCAGACTTTGCCTAAAAGAAGAATATTGACAGAGGATGAAGTTAGAGAGGGTGTCGAAGACTGCCTAGACAGGAATGATGAATTAACAGGCTCAAAAAATAATTGGCAATCTATTTTATGTCACGGCCTTCTAAACTCTGACGGTATGCTTCATTGGATATCCGAAAGACATAACGCAACTCTGTAACCTTCAGATATTTAACATAAATAAAAATTAAGGATGATATTGTGGAAACAACGGAAAGGCTAACCATTTGGAATGATTTTCTTGAAGAATGGCCTATTGAACGAGTCGATAAACTCACTCTAGAGCAGTACATAGATGTTGGCAGTCACGACACTTTTGCCTACTGGTTAGAGCATAAAACTAAGAATCTAGGTTCCATACGTGGTGGTGATGCATCAAAGTTTGGTATTTATCGAAGAAATAAGGACCCTGAAGGTGAGCGTAGTCATATTCAACATGGTGACATTTATTCTTGGAACAACAAATTTGGTAGCACTGCAACTGCTGCATTTGAGAGTGTTAAGACTAGCCTACTGAATGTAATTAAGTTTGTCACACTTGGAGACTTAACTTCAATTCAAGATTTACCATTGGCTGATACATTAAAATGGAAAGTAGCATTCCTATATCAAGACCAACAAAAACCAGTCATTGTGAACATTTTTAAACGTTCAATGCTTCAAAAACTTTGTAATAATTCAAAAGATGATTTTGCAGCATTATATGAAGAATTAATGTCAGATCGAGGTTCAAAAAATATTCTGCAATATGGATATGAACTTTGGAGAAGCGGCAGTTTAAATGATGATTCGATTGATGATGACGTACCATCTCCTAAAAAAGTTATTAAGCTAAAAACAAACAGTTTAAATCGTATCCTATATGGTCCCCCAGGTACTGGTAAAACTTATAATACCATCAATGAAGCGCTTGCCATTGTTGACCCTGCTTATTTAGCTGAATATGAACATGACCGTCTAAAAATCAAAGCCCGTTTTGATGAGCTAGTGACAAAGAATCGTATTGGTTTTGTTACCTTCCATCAAAGCTTTAGCTATGAAGATTTTGTTGAAGGATTAAAGGCTAATACTAACGATGATGGCCAAATCAGCTATGTCATAGAGGATGGTGTTTTTAAAACGATTGCAAAAGAGGCTGACGTTAGTAAGTGCAACTTTAACTCTTTAATTAATTCAAACGGTAGAGTTTGGAAGCTTTCAATTGAAGGCACCAACTCAAACCCAGCTAAGACTTACTGTTTGGGGAATAACGTTGGTGCCATAGGGTGGGGTGATACTGGTACTTTGAAGACAGAAAAAAGGAATGACTATTTTCTGTCTCAAGGAAAAAATAACCAGAACTCACTGAATTACTTTTCACAAGAAATGGCTATTGGCGATCTTGTTGTTTGCATTAATAGTAATACCTCAGTTGAAGCTGTTGGTGTGGTTTCGGGTAACTATTTCTTTGCTGAGGAAGGACTCCCTTCTAGAGCAGATTATTGCCATCAATTACCTATTCATTGGATTGCTAAAGACTTCTCAGTCGATTTTAAAAAACTTAACAATAATACTCAGTTCAATCCACCTACCTGTTACCCGTTAAGTCGTTTGTCTGTCGCTGATGTATTAAGCCATTTAACAACACATGGCGTAAACATAGAAAGTTCTGATCCAAAAATTAGTAATGCTAATAATAAGCACTATGTATTGATTATCGATGAAATCAACCGTGGCAATATCTCAAATATCTTTGGTGAGTTAATTACGCTAATCGAGCCAAGTAAACGTACGGGGAGCGTTGAAGTATTATCGGTAAAATTACCTTATTCGAAAGAGTCATTTTCAGTACCTTCGAATCTGCATATTATCGGTACTATGAACACCGCAGATAAATCGCTTGCTCAAGTCGATATAGCGCTGCGTCGTCGCTTTGAATTTGTTGAGATGATGCCACAACATGGCTTACTTTCAGGTATTGCTATTGATGGCATAGATGTAGCGAAGATGCTTAAAACGATTAACCAGCGTATTGAGCTGCTTTATGACCGTGAACATACCATAGGCCATAGCTTCTTTTTACCATTAAAAGATGATCCATCCATTGAGCGTTTGGCACGTATTTTTGAGTTAGAACTTCTTCCTTTATTAGAAGAATACTTTTTTGAAGACTGGGAACGTGTAGGGCAGGTATTGGGTGACCACCTAAAAACCGATGCCAGTTTACAGTTTATTGAAGAGAAGTTTACAGACAACTCGGTATTACAGTTGATGGGAAATGATTGGTCACAAGATGGCATTAGGCCTTATCAACGCAATGATGCTGCATTACGTAATCCTGACGCATATAAAGGCATTTATGATGCGCAACAAGGTTAATAATGTCACTGTTAGAGAGTTTGCCTTATTAACTAATGGCGGTAATAACCACAGCATCGATTGCCACTCAATCCCTAAATCAGCGTTTGAGTGGTTATTGGCTAATGGTGTCAGTAATGGCGATAGTCAACGTGAATTGGTTAAAGCTAAGCGATACGGTAAATCTATTGCACTTCAGGTCATTAACTTTGTTGGTGTGTTAGAGACTCCCTGTAAAACGCGTATAGAAATTCTACCTAAAACGTCAACTGATGCTTGTGAACCTGCATCAGCCCGTAAAATTTTGCTAAAGATGTTAGCCAGCGTTGAAAAGTTAAAGTTAGAAGAATTTCAACAATCTCAACTCCAACTTTTGAAGCTACCGCTTTATGAGCTATTGATTACGCATTTTTTAAAAGCCGTTTCAAAGCTTGTACGGCAAGGTATTAGAAATGAGTACCAACGTATTGAGCGTGAATCGCCTTACCTAAAAGGGCAGTTGCAAGTTGCTAAACAACTCAGGCAACGTCCTGGTAAGCAACATCATTTTCATGTTGCTTATGATATCTATAATGCTAATCGGGCTGAAAACCGTTTACTGCACTCTTCATTAAAGCAAGTACTTAATTGGTCTAAGTCGAGTGCAAATCAACGGTTAGCTCGCGAATTACTGTTTGTATTTAATGATATAAATTTGTCTACGAATTATGCTTTAGATTTTAGACCGTGGAAGGATGATAGAGGGCTTGCTCATTACCGGCCTTTAAAGCCATGGTGTGAACTGATTTTGAGTTATCAATCACCTGTAGCAATGGTCGGCAATCATGATGGGTTATCTTTCTTATTTCCGATGGAACAGCTATTTGAGCGTTATGTTGCCAAGCAGCTAAAGCGTCAGTTACCGTCATATTTAACGTTAAGAGAGCAGGTGTCTAGCCATTGCTTAACCCACCATAACGACAATGATTGGTTTAGGCTAAAACCTGACATTGTGGTTTATGATAAATCAAAAGTGGTTACTGTGATGGATACCAAGTGGAAGCTGCTTGATGCATCACTTAATACGACAAAGCATAAGTACAACTTGAGTCAGTCAGATTTGTACCAGTTGTTTGCTTATGGTGAGAAGTACCTTAGAGGCCAAGGTGATCTGTACTTGATTTATCCTAAGCATATTGGCTTTATTGAACCTCTGGCAAACTTCGAATTTAAACCAGGGTTAAGGCTGAATGTGGTGCCTTATGATCTTGAAACTGATGAGTATTATTTATCTTTAACTTAATATTTCAAATAGATCGTTATATAAAAAAGTTATTATTAACACTGATGTATACCGTCATAAATTAACCAAAGGGATCAAAATGCTTGAGTATATATCAGGTATAGTAAATATATTTTCGCTATGGGATCGATTCAAAAATCGGCTGATTCCATCGCCAGTTGTGACTAACACTGCCCAACGTTTCATTCGATTATTTGAAGCACATGGCATTTCTCGCGCACAGATACCGCGATTTTTCGGCCATAATCTTACAATTCATCAAGTAGAAGATGAAACTGAACTTTCAAAAATACTAGACACTAATTTATTAGAAGCAGTAGCTACACTATTTGGAATTCGATTAGAGTGGCTAGAAGGCGGAACTGATGAGCTTTACGACATTAATCATTTCTACAAACAACCGCAAAAGTTTGGTGAATGGTTAGATTCATTAACGAACGAAGCAGACAAAATCAAAGTTGATGGCTGGCTGCTCACAACAGTATTCAAAACAGATCAATATGATGCGCTTATTTTAATGCGTGAGAAGATAGGAGAGTTGGCTGATGAAAATATTTACCGTTACTATTTTTGCGAGCAATGGATTTATGGTTATTGGAAGTGCCGAACTGATATAGCTGCTTGTGTTGCTCAAGGCTGGAAACGCAATCAATATATAACTGGAAGGATGTTAACCCAAAAGGTATTCAATAAAATCATTTCATTAAAGTTTGTACCTGATAGTGAGCTTGAAGGTACCGTTATAGCAAATCAAAGATTCCATGCTGAAGACCTGACGTTAAATCCGAAATTTTTTGTTCAAGGATTATCGGAAGGACAGCTTGGTATCGAAAACGCAGTTACTTTGTGGCTCGAGTACCAACAACTTGGATTTATGGATTCTGG
>TARA_R110002050_G_scaffold94462_3_pt1 | contig 34050 bp, 33 predicted proteins | sample TARA_R110002050 | Tara Oceans TARA_R110002050 (sample SAMEA4396988) | marine metagenome | biome: Polar Biome; feature: [DCM] deep chlorophyll maximum layer (ENVO:01000326); material: water (ENVO:00002006), including particulate matter (ENVO:01000060) such as... | depth 25 m
TCACCGCTATCGTCATCGGTTTCAACACGGAAAGAAGGATCTTCTTTAATCATCTTACCCAATGCAACACCGAGTTTTTCAGCGGCAGCTTTATCTTTAGGCGCAATCGCGATTGAGATAACAGGATCCGGGAACACCATTGGTTCCAATGTCGCTGGGTTTTTCGGGTCACATAAGGTGTGGCCGGTCTGAACATCTTTCATACCGACGATGGCGATGATATCACCAGCATGTGCGTAATCCAGTTCGTTACGATCATTGGCATGCATTTCCACCATACGGCCAACACGCTCTGTTTTGCCTGTGAAAGTATTTAGGATGGTATCGCCTTTTTTCAATTCGCCTGAGTAGACACGAACGAAGGTTAATGCGCCAAAACGGTCATCCATGATTTTGAATGCCAATGCGCGCAGTGGGCCTTTGATATCAACGATAGCGTGTTTACCGGTTTCGTTACCTTCCAAATCAACTTCTGGTTGTGGATCAACTTCAGTTGGATCAGGCAGGTAATCAACAACGGCATCCAGGATTAACTGCATACCTTTGTTTTTGAATGCAGAACCACAGTATGTAGGGAAGAAATCCAATTGCAATGTACCTTTACGGATACATCTTTTCAAATCTTCGATGGAAGGCTCTTCACCTTCCAGATATTTTTCCATCAGATCATCATCCTGCTCTACAGCAGTTTCGATCAGTTTTTCACGCCATTCTTCAATTTGGTCAGCCATATCAGCTGGTGGCTCTTCGATGCTGTAATCTTCAGCATTTTTCTCATCTTTCCAGATCCATGCTTTACGGGTCAGCAAATCGACAACACCGGTAAATTCATCTTCAATACCGATTGGCAGAACCATTACCAATGGAGTTGCTGCCAGTACATCTTCTACCTGTTTTACAACACGGTAGAAATCAGCACCGATACGATCCAGCTTATTAACAAAGATAAGACGGGAAACTTCTGAGTCATTCGCATAACGCCAGTTGGTTTCTGATTGTGGCTCAACACCACCACTACCACAGAAAACACCAATACCGCCGTCCAATACTTTCAGTGAACGATATACTTCAATCGTGAAGTCAACGTGACCCGGGGTATCGATAACGTTCAGACGATGGCCTTTCCATTCACAGGTTGTGGCTGCTGACTGGATAGTAATACCGCGTTCGGCTTCCTGATCCATAAAGTCCATGGTGGATTCACCATCATGAACCTCACCGGATTTATGAATTTTACCGGTCAGTTTAAGAATACGTTCGGTGGAGGTGGTTTTGCCCGCATCAACGTGGGCGAAAATACCAATATTTCTGTACTTGGATAAATCGGAAGAAGCCATAATCCTGTCTCTTTTGTGTGAAAAACCGATGTTGTTTACATCATCAGGGAGTTAAACCCGCAAATTCTAAACTACTATGCTTCGGGATGCATCCCGAATTGATATCAAAGCCTGTAAGTGCCCTGATAGCAGTCTTTTGAAATTTCGGATTGAATTGCTACGCCCATTAGGGGCGCATTTTTGCGATTTTTAACGTAGCTTTTTCTGTAATGGCAACCATTGATGGCGATACACCACGCCCGGTGTGGCAAACACCAGAAACAAACTCAGGGTAGTGACAAAAAACTCCCACTGCTGGGGATAAATATTGCCTGCATACTTCTGCTCAAAAGCGATGGAGACCAGTAGAGCTACAAAATAATATACCACTACCTCAAACAGTCTCAACCAGGCATTTTTACCATTTTTTAACGGGATAAACAGAAATAATCGTGAATTTACCCAAGGTAAATTTGCCAGCACAAACATAATCAAAAGCAGTAACCAAATCGACATTTTTAAACCTAACTAAATATTCTGGCGCAAAGCGCAAATAAACTTCCCGGAAACAAACCGAGTAACAGTACTGCTAATACGTTGCCACTCAGCAGGTACTGCATTGAGGTTGTGGCTGCGATATGGGGCTTGTCGGTGGCCGTGTCGAAAAACATCACCTTGACCACCCGCAAATAATAATACGCACCAATAACCGACATCACGACAGCAACAATAGCAACGGCCAGTAAATTAACATCGACGACTGATTTAATCACGCCTAATTTCGCATAGAAACCGGCCAGTGGTGGAATACCCGCCATGGAAAACATCAGTAACAGCATCATCAACGCATGCCATGGATGGCGTTGACCCAAACCTTTAAAGTCTTCTATCTCTTCAGCTTCAAAGCCCTCACGACTCAACAGCAGAATCATACCGAAACTGCCTAATGTCATCAGTGCGTAGACCAGGGTGTAAAACAATGCTGCAGCATATCCAGCCTGGGTTCCGGCTAAAACACCCAATAACAAAAAGCCAACATGAGAGATGGTGGAATAGGCCAGCATCCTCTTTAAGTTGCTCTGTGCAATTGCCAGTAAATTACCCAGGATGATCGATAATACCGCCAGCATGATCAGCATATCGCGCCACACACTGAGCATATCGCCCATACCCTCCGTCAATATGCGTATCAACAACGCAAAGGCCGCTATTTTGGGTGCACTGGCCACAAATAAAGTAATGGCTGTGGGCGCCCCCTGATAGACATCCGGTAACCACATATGAAACGGTACAGCACCAAATTTAAACCCGATACCAATCACCAGAAATACAATGCCCAGACTCAGCACCGTTTGATTCAATTCTTCGGTGTCTAATGCGACAGCAATGGCCTGTATACCTAATTCACCAGTGACCCCGTAGATAATCGACATGCCGTATAACAACATGCCTGAAGCCAAGGCGCCCAGAATAAAATACTTCATCCCGGCTTCGGTAGCGGCAAAAGAATCACGTTGCATTGCTACCATGGCGTACAGACAAAGCGACATCAGCTCCAACCCTAAATACAGCGTCAAAAAGTGATGAGCCGAGACCATTACCAGCATGCCCAGGGTGGCAAACAAAGCCAGTACATAAAACTCACCTTGCAACAGTTTTCGGGCCTGCAAATAACTGTAGGAATAACTCAACACCAGCATATTTACCAGACAGATCGCCAGTTTAAGGATATCGCTGAGCGGGTCTTTGATATAAGTTTCAGAAAAGGTCAGTCCACCCTCACCCATCATCCAGAAAACTGTCAAAAAGGTTATTAACAGGCTCAGTTGACTTAATGCATGCACCAGATTGATTTGACGATTACCGGTAAACGCCACCACCAATAGCACGATGCAGCACATAGCCAGCATCAGCATCTCTGGCAAGGCAAACAGCATATTTGGAACATCAAACGCCATCTGGTGTGTCCTTTAAAGCTTTGACTGAGTGATTTGCAGCAGCAGATTATCTACCGAAGCATGCATCACATTAAGTAACGGATCGGGCCAAATACCAATCACTAATACTATGACTGCCAGACTTGCCAACAGCAGCATTTCGCGTGAATTAATATCCTGTAATTTGGCAACTTCATCATTGGCAATCTCTCCAAAAAACACCCGTTTGACCATCCACAAGGTATAAGCCGCGCCAAGAATTAAGGTGGTAGCCGCTAAAAAGGCATACCAGAAGTTGGCCTGAAACGCCGCCAGGATCACCATAAACTCGCCGACAAATCCGGAGGTACCGGGTAACCCAGCATTGGCCATCGCAAAGAATACGGCCAGTGCAGTAAATTTCGGCATGCTGTTGGCAACACCGCCATAAGCACTGATTTCACGGGTATGCATCCGGTCGTATAACACACCGACACTGAGGAACATCGCTGCGGCAATAAAGCCATGCGAAATCATCTGTACCATTGCGCCTTCAATAGCTAACATTTCGCCATTACCGACACCAAGTGTAATCGCATCATTGGCGACGATGCGAAACACAATAAACAGTCCCAGGGTCACAAAGCCCATATGGGCAATACTCGAATAAGCAATCAGTTTTTTCAGATCCGATTGGGCCAGCGCGACAAAACCGATATAAACAATGGCGATCAATGATAAGCCAATCACCAGCCAGTCCAGCGTCATACTGGCATCCGGGGTAATCGGCAAGGCAAACCGCAACAAACCATAGCCACCGATTTTCAGCGTGATAGCCGCCAGAATCACCGAACCACCAGTTGGTGCTTCAACGTGTGCATCAGGTAACCAGGTATGTACCGGCCACATTGGAATTTTCACCGCAAAAGCAATCAAGAAAGCCAGGAAAATCCATATCTGTTGAGTCAAACTCAGGCTGACATTGTGGAAATCCAGAATCGAAAAACTGCCCGCCTGAAATTGTAGATATAACAGTGCAATCAGCAAAAACACTGACCCGAAAAAGGTATAAAGGAAAAACTTAATGGTGGCATAAACCCGATTCGGTCCACCCCAGATGCCGATCACTAGAAACAGCGGAATCAGCATTGCTTCAAAAAACAGATAGAACAGAATGGCATCGAGTGCTGCGAACACGCCCAGCATCAAGCCTTCCATAATCAAAAAAGCAGCCATATATTGAGCTGCTCGATCCTGAATCACCTGCCAACCGGCGATCACAACCAGAACCGTAGAAACCGTGGTCAGGATCATCAGTGGCATAGAAAAGCCATCAATGCCCAGATAATACTCGATATTAAATGTGGCAATCCATGACAAACGTTCAACAAACTGCATTTGATGACTGGTAGCATCAAAGCCGATATACAGCAAAAACGACAGCAGCATGGTCGTTACACTGAGAACTAAAGCCAGTTGGCGGACCAAAACATGATTCTGTTTACAGAACAACAGTAAACCGCCGCCGATAATCGGCAGCAAAATCAATACACTGAGGAGCGGGAAGTCCATCATCTAATCAGCTTGCTCCTAAACCACAAACCAGGTGAGCAACAGCCACACCCCAATAATCATTACAAAGGCGTAATGGTACAAATAACCGCTCTGCATTTTGCGCCCTACTCTCGAGATTAAGCCTACTGTTCGTGCTGTACCGTTAACCACTAAACCATCAATTAACATTCGGTCACCAACGCGAGAGAACAGCCAACCCAGACCTCGTGAACCACCGGCAAAAACTCTGTCGTTAAATGCATCAAAGCCGTATTTGTTTTCCAGAATTTGCCATAGCCACATCAGTCGATGCTGAATTTTGGCCGGCAGATCCGGACGTTTGAGATAGAGATACCAGGCGGTTACCAAACCAGCCATTGCCAGCCAGAACGGTGCAGTCATCAATCCATGGCTGATAAATCCGATTAACCCATGATAGTGGGCAGCCGCCAGCACATCATGCTGCGGCATGACAGTTATCGCATCACTGAAAAAATTGTCATACACAAGACTACCGATCAAATAGCCTGCCAAGACCGATGGAATCGCTAACAGAATTAACGGCCAGGTAACCACACCAGGGGATTCATGAGGCGGGTGACCATGTGCATCAAAACGTTCCTTGCCATGGAACACCAGAAACAAAAGCCGAAAGCTGTACAGACTGGTGACAAATACCCCTATCATCACTGCCCATAAGGCAAAGCTACTGCCTGGGATAGTCGATTCATGCACCGCCATGATAATGGCATCCTTGGAGAAAAAGCCGGCAAGTCCAGGAAAACCAATTAATGCCAGCGTACCAATCAGACTGGTCCAATAGGTGATTGGCAGATATTTTTTCAGGCCGCCCATCTGCCGAATATCCTGCTGATGATGCAGAGCTAAAATCACTGAACCCGCAGCCAGAAATAGCAAAGCCTTAAAGAAAGCATGGGTGAATAAATGGAAAATCGCGGCAGAATAAGCCGACACACCCAGAGCTACAGTCATATAGCCAAGCTGTGACAAGGTCGAATAGGCAATTACCCGTTTAATATCGTTCTGAATTAAGCCTAAAAAGCCCATAAATAAAGCGGTAATCGCACCAATCACCAAGATAAATGACAATGCGGTTTCAGAATATTCATATAAAGGTGACATTCTTGCCACCATAAAGATACCTGCGGTGACCATGGTGGCCGCATGAATCAACGCGGATATCGGCGTTGGGCCCTCCATTGAATCCGGTAACCAGACATGCAGTGGCACCTGCGCGGATTTACCCATTGCACCGATAAATAACAGAATGCCAATCACCGTCATTAACGACCAGACATGATTGCCAAACAAGGTAATCGTCTGACTGGCCATAACCGGTGCCTGATTAAATACTTCCAGATAATCCAGACTGCCGGAATACATTAATACGGCAGCAATGCCCAGCAGAAAGCCAAAGTCCCCTACACGATTGACCAGGAATGCCTTGAGATTGGCATAAATAGCCGTGGGCTTTTTGTACCAGAAGCCAATCAACAGATAAGACACCACGCCAACGGCTTCCCAGCCGAAAAACAGCTGCATAAAGTTATTGGCCATAACCAGCATCAACATCGAGAATGTAAACAGCGAGATGTAACTGAAAAAGCGGCTGTAGCCGTCATCGTCATGCATATAACCAATGGTATAGATATGCACCATAAGCGATACAAAGGTCACAACCGCCATCATCACAGCGGTTAAGGAATCCACCATAAAGCCAACTTCAATACTCAGGCTACCAACCTGCAACCATTGATATACCGCCTGGTTATAGGTCGCGCCATCCATAACCACCAGCTTCAAAACCCAAAGCGATAAAAAGAACGCAATACTGACACCGGCAATTGCCGCTCGATGTGACCACTTACGGCCAATCCTACGACCAAAAAAGCCAGCAATGATACTGCCCAGTAAGGGAGCTAAAACGATGGTCAGTAACAGCGTTTGGGTCATGCCATTAACCCTTTAACCGGTTGAGATCATCAACATTGATGGTGCTGAGGTTACGGAATAACACCACCAGAATGGCCAGGCCAATCGCTGCTTCAGCCGCAGCGACAGTCAGAATAAAAAACACAAATACCTGACCAGCAGCATCCCCGGCGTAATAGGAAAAGGCAATGAAGTTGAGATTTACAGCCAGCAACATCAATTCAATACACATCAGCAGGATAATGATGTTTTTACGATTAAGAAAAATACCGGCAACAGACAGGCTGAATAAAATAGCGGCAACAATCAGAAAGTCAGATAAAGCAATCATGGTTTTCCTTTCCCATCCTGGCGTTTTTCCGAGGCCATTTTGACCAGGCGTACGCGGTCTTTACTACGAACTTTAACCTGCTCAGCTGGATCCTGAGTTTTACGTTTATTGGGTCTTAAGGTCAGCGTAATGGCTGCCACGATAGCCACTGTTAGAATCACCGAAGCGATTTCGAACGGATAAACATAAACCGTATACAACAGTCGACCCAGTGTTTTGGTATTACTTTCATCAGAACCTTCAGGAACTGGCACCTGATCCAAACCAAAATTCGCTGCCCCCAAGACTGCAATTAATTCCAGCACGATCAACACGGCAACTAACAAGCCCAACGGCAGATAACGGGTAAAGCCTTCCTTAAGTGCGCTGGTATCTATATCCAGCATCATTACCACAAACAGGAACAGCACCAGCACCGCACCGACATATACCAATACCAGACTGATCGCCAGAAACTCGGCTTCCAGCATCAACCAGATGGCTGCACTGGTAAAAAAGGCCAGCACCAGAAATAATGCTGCACGCACCGGATTTCTCACGGTAATCACCATGGTGGCCGCAAACAGTAATATGCCAGCAAAAAAATAAAACAGTAGTTTTTCCATAAATATCCGGCCTATCGATAAGGCGCATCGGCCTCCCGGTCAGCAGCGATTTCTCCCTCGTATTTATCGCCAATCGCCAGTAACTGCTGTTTGTCCATAATATTTTCACCACGATTTTCAAAGTGATAGGCAAATACCCGGGTTTCCACTATTGAATCAACGGGACAGGATTCTTCACAAAAACCGCAGTAAATACATTTGAATAAATCAATGTCATAGCGCGTAGTTCGCCGGGTGCCGTCTTCACGGGGTTCGGTATCGATGGTAATTGCCAATGCCGGGCAAACCGCTTCACACAACTTGCAGCCGATGCAGCGCTCTTCACCATTGGGATAACGGCGCAATGCATGCAAACCGCGGAAACGTGGTGATTGCGGCGTTTGCTCTTCGGGATATTGCACCGTGACCTTGCGGGAAAACAAATGTCGCCCGGTCAGACGTAATCCCTGCACTAGCTCCCACAGCAGAAAACTCTTAAAAAAGTGACGAATTGACTCATTCATGGACTTGTCACCTCGACGATGTTGTTAAACCAGGGTCCAATATCGAACACCTGCATGGTCGAAATAATCACCAGCCAAACTAATGTCACTGGTATAAACACTTTCCAGCCGAGACGCATCACCTGATCATAACGATAGCGAGGAAAGGTGGCACGGATCCATAAATAGATAAACAGAAACATACTGGTTTTCAGTAATAGCCACACCAGTCCCGGTACCCAGGCAAACATCGGCTCTAAAACTGGAATACCTTCGAAAGGTGATAACCAGCCACCCATAAACAAGGTGGCGGCCAGGATCGAAATCAAAATCATATCGGCGTATTCAGCGAGGAAAAATATCGCAAATGCCATACCGGAATATTCAACATGGAAGCCGGCAACAATTTCGGATTCACCTTCGGCAATATCAAACGGTGCACGATTGGTCTCCGCCACACCGGAGACAAAATACACCACAAACAATGGTAACAACGGTAACCAGTACCAGTAAAAGATACCGCCTTGCTGCGCCATCACAATCTCACTCAGGTTCAAGCTGCCTGCAGCGATCAATACACCTACCAGAGCAAAACCCATAGCGATTTCATACGACACCACTTGTGCGGCACTGCGCATCGCACCTAAAAATGCATAACGTGAATTGGAGGCCCAACCGGCAATCACAATGCCGTAAACGCCCATTGAGGTGATAGCCAGTACATATAACAAACCGGCATTAATATCGGCCAAAACCATGCCAGCATCAAACGGGATAACGGCCCAGGCCGCCAAAGCGGGACCAATTGCCAATACCGGCGCCAAAACAAACAAATACAGATTGGATCGGGTTGGCAAGATGATTTCTTTGAGTAATAACTTCAGGCCATCGGCAATCGGTTGCAGTAAGCCGCGCGGCCCAACACGATTGGGACCAATACGCATCTGGATATAGCCAATTACTTTACGCTCGGCCAATGTCAGATAGGCTACCGCCAGCATCAAAATTGCCACAATCAGCAAAATTTTGCCTATATTGGGTAGCAAATGCTGGGTAAGCAGATCAAGCATCAGCTGTCTCCAGCATGGCTGATAATTCTACTTCGCCGAAGGCTGAGGTTAATTCGGCACTTAATGGTGAGGCTGCAGCAAGATAAACCATCCCCTCAGCAACCTGTTCATCTATCAAAACTGTGGTCGATACAGAGATTTCGCCTTGCTGAATCTGCACCTGATCCCCTTGGTGTAAACCCAACTGCTCAGCCTGTATCGGATGAATCCGCAAGGTATCCAGAAACTGATTTTCCGGTGTTAATTGCAAGGCTTTACTATGTCTGACCAGGCTGTCTGTTCGATATATCGGTACCTCTGAAATCAGCTGCAAACCGTCAGACTGAGAAATTTCAGCTGGAATATACAAACTGTTCTTAACCGGAGAATGCCGATTCAATTGATCCTGCAACTCTTGGCGTACCCCTTCTGACGAAACATAATCAAACCCGTTGAATTTCGAAATATTGCCCAGTACCCGGAGAATTTTCCAGCCCGGCCGACTTTCTCCGGGTGGTGCAACTGCGCCTGTAAAAGACTGCCATTGATGATCCAGGCCGACAAAAGTACCGGACGTTTCCGCAAATGCCGCCAAAGGCAGCAACACATCGGCATACTCATGCAGACTGTTGCAATGAAAACTGTTTATTGCGACCACAAAACCGGCTCGTTGCAAGGCAAGTTGAGCAGCAGAGGGATTGGAACAATCAAATTCCGGTTCAATATTCATTAACACATATGCACGTAACTGCTCTTCCCAGACGGCTTTAGCATCCAGACCTGGTTTTACGTCTTTAGTCATTTCGTTATGCGGTAAGGCGCCGGCCAAATGCAGAGCCTGACTATTAGCTTCCGGGAGAATTAACAGCCGTGCGCCGGTCAGTTTACCGATAAGCGCCGCCATTGAACGAATGACTGCTGCCTGAGGGTGCTGATTGGCTAATGCACCAACAACAATTAATGGCTGATTGCCATTAGCCAGCTGCATCGCAATATTCTGCTCGGTTGCTGAGGCCGCTTTTTCAGGAATCAGATGTTGCCAGGCTGCAGCAGCCTCCTTATCCAAATGTAATAACGCTTTGGTAATGCCGCTGAGCAAGGCGAATAATTGTGCCGTATTCACCACCACCTGACGGTCTGTCGGCATCAGCAAATCGGTTTTGAAAAAATTAATATCACTGACCAGCCCGCCGGCATAAGCCGACTGACGAATCCGATGGGCTAACAGGGGGGCTTCACTGCGAACATTACACCCCAATAATACAATCGCATCACAGTCTTCAACTTCTGCCAGGCAGATTGGACTGAATTGCTCATGCCCTGCGTCACTGAAATCCTTCTGCCGCAAGCGATGATCAATATTCTGACTACCAAAATTGCGCAGCCATTTCTGGAACAGATAGGCTTCTTCCAATGTGGCTGTGGGGGATATCAAACCGGCAATCTGATCGGCACCATTTTTGGTTTTAACGTGTTTGAGTCCTTCTACTGCAAACTCAAGTGCCGTCTGCCAATCGGTAGTCTGCCATTCACCATTTTGTTTAATCATGGGATGCAGCAAACGATCAGGATGTTTCAAACCTAGATAACTGAAACGGTCCCGGTCTGAAATCCAGCTTTGATTAACTGACTCATTATCTCTGGCAACCACGCGCATAACATCATTCTGTCGGGTATGAATCTCGACACTGGACCCCACGGCATCATGCATCGCAATTGACGGGTGGGATGTCATCTCCCAGGCCCGGGCTTTATAACGGAAAGGTTTGGAGGTCAGTGCACCTACCGGACAGATATCAATGATATTGCCTGATAACTCAGACGCCAGACTGTGTTCAATATAGGTGCCGATTTCCATATGTTCACCACGTCCTGTCGCACCCAACTCCTTGATTCCGGCAATTTCCTGACCAAAGCGCACACAGCGGGTGCAGTGAATGCAGCGGGTCATATCAGTTTGCACCAGCGGACCGATATCTTTGTCTTTGACAACCCGTTTTTTCTCACTGAAACGGCTTATGCCGCTGCCATAGCCCAGCGATAAATCCTGTAATTCACACTCACCGCCCTGATCACAAATCGGGCAATCCAAAGGGTGATTGATGAGCAGAAATTCCATAACACCGCGTTGTGCTGCAAGCGCTGTTTCTGACTGAGTAAATACTTTCATTCCCTCTGCAACTGGCGTGGCACAAGCTGGTAAGGCTTTACGAGCCTTATCGACTTCAACCAGACACATACGGCAGTTGGCCACTATCGACAGGTTTTTGTGATAACAAAAACGCGGAATATCAATACCCGCCTCATCAGCAGCCTGAATAATCATTTTGGCTGAATCCACTTTAAGTGGAATGCCATCAATTTCGATATTAACCATAGTTCAACTTCAATTCTGGTTCATCAACCAGGCAGCGTTGGTGATCGATGTGGTACTGAAATTCATCGCGGAAATGTTTAATGAAGCTGATAACCGGCGCGGCTGCGGCATCGCCCAGAGCACAGATCGTATTACCGTTAATGTTATTCGCAACATCCACCAGACGATCCAGATCTTCCTGACGGCCTTCGCCGTTTTCAATGCGTTTAATAACGCGATACAACCAACCGGTGCCTTCACGGCAAGGGGTGCACTGACCGCAGGACTCCTCGTAATAAAAATAGGCGATGCGCTCCAGCGCTTTGACCATGCAGGTGGTTTCGTCCATCACAATCACTGAACCTGCCCCCAGCATCGAACCTGCTTTGCCGATACCGTCATAACTCATTGCGGTTTGCATCATGACATCTGCCGGTACTACTGGTGTCGAACTGCCTCCGGGGATAACGGCTTTAAGTTTATTGCCATTGCGAACTCCACCAGCGAGTTCCAGTAGTTCGGCAAAAGGCATCCCCAACGGCACTTCGTAATTTCCCGGTTTATTCACATGACCGGTCATGCAGAAGATTTTCTGACCGCCATTATTTGGTGTTCCAAGCTCATGAAACCAGTCCGCACCATGTTGCAGTATGACTGGCACCGAGGCTAAGGTTTCGGTATTGTTTATCGTGGTTGGCCGGCCGTATAAGCCATAGCCTGCCGGGAAGGGTGGTTTGTAACGCGGCTGGCCTTTTTTGCCTTCCAGGGATTCGAGTAAGGCCGTTTCTTCACCGCAGATATATGCACCGGCCCCAGGATGGGTGTGTAGTTCAAAATTAAATCCACTACCAAGAATATCCTTGCCTAAATAACCCGCTTCACGTGCTTCAATTAATGCTTGCTCAAACCGTTCAATTGGCTCAAAAAATTCACCACGAATATAGTTGTAGCCACGTTGGGCACCAATGGTATAACCAGCGATAATCATGCCTTCAATCAACTGGTGCGGGTTGTAACGCATAATGTCACGATCTTTACAGGTGCCAGGTTCACCTTCATCCGAGTTGCAGACAATATATTTATCACCCGGCATACGCCTTGGCATAAAGCTCCATTTCAGGCCGGTCGGAAAGCCGGCACCGCCGCGTCCACGTAATGCCGAATTTTTGATGGTCTCAATAATGCTTTCCTGACGGGTCTTTTCACGGAGAATTTTCTCCAGTACTTCGTAACCGCCAACGCTGCGATAAGCTTCCATTGACCAGGGTTGGTCAAGGTGCATGGTGCGAAAACAAACCTGGTTTTGTTGCATCATTTCACCCCGTCTAAAAGCGTATCGATTTTTTCCACGGTCAGATGCTCATGGTATTCACGATCCAGCAATAACATGGGGGCACCGACACAAGCTCCCAGGCACTCTACTTCTTTTAATGTGAATTTGCCGTCAGCAGTGGTTTGCCCAAAACCAACCCCCAGCTTTTTCTGAATATGATTAGCGATGTCTTCCGAACCACAGAGCTGACAGGAAATATTGGTACAAAGGCTGATTTTATGCTGGCCCACCGGTTTAAGTTCAAACATCGTATAAAACGTAGCAACTTCAAACACACTGATAACCGGAATATCCAGATACTCAGCCAACGCACGCATCACCCCCTCACTGACCCATCCTTCATGCGCATCCTGCAGAATATGCAAAGCCGGTATTACCGCTGATTGAGCCTGGCCCGGTGGATATTTACTGATCCAGCTATCCAACTGTTGGCGGATGGCTTCACTGAACAGCTGATCCCGGAGGCCTGTGAGTTGCAACTCTGCTGTCATCGGTCAATCTCCCCGAAAACAATATCCATAGTGCCGATAATTGCCACCACATCAGCCAGCAAATGTCCCTTGGCCATTTCATTCATTGCAGCAAGATGGGGAAAGCCTGGTGCACGTATTTTGACGCGATATGGTTTATTGGCACCATCTGAAACCATATAAATACCAAACTCACCCTTAGGGTGTTCTACGGCGCTATATACTTCACCTTCTGGCACACAATAACCTTCAGTAAACAGCTTGAAATGATGAATTAACGCTTCCATATCATCTTTCATATCGGCCCGACTGGGAGGCGCTATTTTGACATTATCAACAATCACCGGGCCCGGATTGACCCGCAGCCAGTCAATACATTGCTGCATAATTTTGTTGGACTGACGCATCTCTTCAATGCGTACCAGATATCGATCGTAACAATCGCCCTCTTTGCCCACCGGAATATCAAAATCCAGTTGGTCATAGACTTCATAGGGCTGTTTACGTCGCAGATCCCATTCCACACCGCTGCCACGTAACATTGGGCCGGTAAACCCCAGTTGTAATGCACGTTCTGGTGACACCACTCCGATACCCACAGTACGTTGCTTCCAGATACGGTTATCAGTCAACAGCGTTTCATACTCATCAACACATTTGGGAAAGCGTTGACAAAAGTCCTCAATAAAATCCAGCAGGCTGCCTTCGCGGCTTTGATTTAACTTTTTAACTTCGGCGTCAGAATGCCATTTGGATTTTTGATATTGCGGCATGCTGTTGGGTAAATCACGATACACCCCACCTGGCCGGTAATACGTTGCATGTAACCTTGCACCGGATACAGCTTCATAACAGTCCATTAAATCTTCACGCTCACGGAAGCAGTAAAGAAAAACAGTCATGGCACCTATATCCAGACCATGTGCACCGAGCCACATCAGGTGATTCAAAACCCGGGTCATTTCATCAAACAATACCCGGATGTATTGTGCCCGGACCGGAGGTTCAATGCCCAACAGCTTTTCAATCGCCATCACATAGGCATGTTCGTTACACATCATCGACACATAATCCAGCCGATCCATATAACCAATACTCTGGTTATAGGGTTTGGACTCAGCCAGCTTTTCGGTACCGCGGTGTAACAGACCAATATGCGGATCAGCGTGCACAATAACCTCGCCATCCATTTCCAGAATCAGCCGTAATACACCATGTGCAGCTGGATGCTGTGGGCCAAAATTCAACGTGTAATTTTTTATTTCAGCCATTATTTCTTGGCCTCACCATGCGGTTGCAGGTAACGGTTATCATCACGAATTACCCGCGGTACAAGCGTTCTTGGTTCAATACTGACAGGCTGATAAATCACTCGCTTCTGTTCGGGGTCATAAAGCATTTCCACATTGCCAATCAATGGGAAATCCTTGCGAAATGGATGGCCGACAAAACCATAATCCGTCAGAATACGTCGTAAATCTGCGTGACCTTTGAACAAAATACCAAATAAATCAAAGGCTTCACGTTCGTACCAGTCCGCCGAATGCCAGATGCCGGTGACTGAATCAATAATGGGCGTTTCAGCAATCAGATCTACCTTCAGGCGAAGTCGATTATTGTGTTGCACTGATAGCAGATGATAAACCACGGCATAGCGAAAGCCTTCGTCCATTTCGTCGATTTGCGAAAATGATTCACGCGCCCGACTAAAACCATGTTCGGTGGCCTGTTTGGTTTCCCAGCCACTGTTGCCGTAGACAGAATAATCTACACCGCATAAATCAATTAACTGGGTAAACCCAAATTCATCACGTAATGCTTTGCATACTGGGATAATCTGTTCCGCTTCAATGTGGATGGTTAATTCGCCACGATTAAACTCACACTCCACCAGCTGATTGGCAAAATGCTGTTCCAGTTTATGTTTAAGCGATTCCATGCAACAACCTTATGCTTGTGAGCTTTTAGCGATGGTATTGGTACGCTGAATTTTTTTCTGTAACTGAATAATGCCGTAAAGCAGGGCTTCAGCCGTTGGCGGACAACCCGGCACATAAATATCCACCGGTACTATTCGATCACAGCCCCGTACGACTGAATAGGAATAGTGATAGTAGCCTCCGCCATTGGCACAGGATCCCATCGAAATCACCCAGCGAGGTTCTGACATCTGGTCATAAACTTTGCGTAATGCCGGTGCCATTTTGTTAACCAAGGTTCCAGCCACAATCATCACATCCGACTGACGGGGGCTGGGCCGAAACACTACCCCGAAACGATCCAGATCATAACGTGAAGCTCCGGCATGCATCATTTCAACTGCACAACAAGCCAGACCAAAGGTCATCGGCCATAAAGAACCGGTACGGGCCCAGTTGATTAATTTATCTGCTGAAGTGGTGACTATACCTTCGTGGAGAACGCCCTCTATTCCCATTCCAGGGCTCCTTTTTTCCATTCATAGATAAAGCCCACTACCAGAATTCCCAGAAACAGGAACATAGCCAGCAAACCAAACACCCCGATTTCATCGAGCACGATGGCCCAGGGGAATAAAAAGGCGATTTCCAGATCGAAAATGATAAACAGGATGGCAACCAGGTAATAACGCACATCAAATCTGCCATGAGTGTCTTCAAAAGGTTCAAAGCCACACTCATAGCTGGAGCGTTTTTCGGCATCGGGGCGCTGTGGCCCGATAATAAAGCCTGCAATTAAAGGCATTACACCGAAGCCAATGCCAATAATGATAAACAACAAAATGGGGAGGTATCCCTCTAACATGCCGCCCTTCCACTCTTACGAGATGTAGTGTCTTTGTGACACCTGATAGTTATTATTGTTTTTAAGAAATCAAAATTATTTGATCAACACCCGATAGTACACATTAACGGGCTGTATTTGAAGCGCGCATTTAGATGCATTTATTCATGAACATAATTCTCCAGCTTTAAGACTAATCCTTCAGGAGTAATCGGCTTGCTGAAATAATATCCCTGCACATAATCGCAATTCATTAATTTCAGGGATTTCTCCTGCTCTTCAGTCTCCACGCTTTCAAAAACGAGCCTTCTGCTGTTTGCGTATTGTGATGTCTGAAATAATGTCATTAACTCCTGATAAATTACCCAGATCGAGTCCCAGCTATATTCCAGAACTATCTGCTGACCGTTCAGTTTAAGATTGGTGGTAGATTTTCATTCACAACGGCGGCGGGAATAAGAGATCAACAAGCTCCAGCTTACCCATTTCGTTACTATGTTAAACCTCAAGCCTTTTTGCCAAGGTCATCTTTAATATTAGCTTTAAGCGATTTACTTTATGTATGGACTGATTTTCGCCATTGCCGCATACGTTATATGGGGCAGCTTCCCACTTTATTTCAGTTATCTCAATAGCGTATCAGCCGTTGAAGTTTTGTCGCACCGGATCCTCTGGTCTTTACTTGCCACTACGGTGGTAGGTCTTTTATTGGGCCGCGGCCGAAAGTTGATTAAGACTTTTGCTGATAAAAAATTATTATTGTGGCTGGCGTTATCCTCGTTATTGATTGCGCTAAATTGGTTGATATTTATCTGGGCGGTTTCACAACATCGTGTGCTGGAAGCCAGTCTGGGGTATTTCATTACCCCGGTAATGAGTCTGCTACTGGCAAGATGGTTGCTCAAGGAACAGTTGCATCCGTTACAGGCATGGGCCGGCATTCTGGCCACGATTGCTGTTTTGTGGGAATGGCTCAGCCTGGGGAGTATTCCATGGGTCGGCTTATCGTTGGCCCTGGCATTTGCGCTTTATGGACTTATACGAAAAAAACATCCTGTCGATGGCGTAAATGGATTGACCATTGAAACCTTATGGTTGGCCCCTGTGGCGCTGGTGTGGATCCTCTGGCAAGCAACAAATGTTGATTACAATCTCGCATTTGGTGAGAGTTCACAATTGACGCTGTTACTCATTGGCTCAGGTTTTCTGACCGCATTGCCTTTGGTTCTCTTTGCTATGGCGGCCAGTCGGGTCGATTTATCTGTGGTGGGATTTATCATGTACATCAACCCAACCATTCAGTTTGTGATTGGAGTTTTTGTTCTTAAAGAGTCCTATCCTCCCGAACGGCTGATTACCTTTGCAATAATCTGGATAGCATTAATATTTTTTATTGCAGGCATGTGGAAAAAACATCATCAGCGTCGGCAGATTTAGTTGTTTAACCTGGTTAATAACTGGCGTGCATCTTCAGGTGCACAGCCTTTTTGATCATTATCAAAGAAGCAATACACATCCCTTCCCTCCTGTTGCCATTGTCTGAATTTATCGGCATAACTATTTAAACGATTTCCATGATACGAACCTTCATAGGCTTTTTCAGGACCATGCAGCCTGACGTAAATAAAATCTGCAGTGATCACTTCCGGGGATTGAAAGCCTTTAAAATCGTAAAAACATAACGCTGCATTGTGCTGTTTCAATAGCTGATAAATTTCATCATTGAGCCAATCCTGATCGCGAAATTCGAAGGTATAGCGATATTCTTCGGGTAATACCTCAAGAAATTCTTGCAAACGCTCGGGATTAGCATGCCAGTTTGGCGGCAGCTGAAACAGAATGGGACCGGATTTTTTCTTGATAGGTTTTATCGCTTCAAAAAAATTATCAATACTCTCTTCTGGATCCTTGAGTTTTTTGTTGTGGGTTATATATCGGCTGGCCTTTATCGCGAAGCTGAAATCGGATGGGGTAACCTCCATCCATTTTTTCAGGCTTTTCTCACTTGGCAGATGATAGAAACTATTATTGATTTCTGTGGCATCAAACACACTGGAATAATACTTCAGATAGTCATCACTCTTTATCCCTGCCGGATAAAAATTGTCTTTCCATTGTGAATAACTCCATCCGGATGTTCCGATATGGACTTTAGCCATCATCCACCTCCGTTACCATTTGCTGTGTAAGACTTTGTCGAATCGACGGATAAACAAACAGCTTATTCGCCGCCCGGCGTTGCAGAACATGTTCTATTGAAAACTGGCTGGCAGAAGAGAGCGAATCCAGCTCGTCCCAGTGCAGGGGTACTGCAACCGGTGCCCCCGGCCGTGCACGTACGCAATAATCCATTACCGCCGTGGAAGCAAAATCATTGCGTAAATAATCAATAAAGATTTTTCCCTTACGCTTTTTTTTGGCCATATTAATTGTATAGGCCTGGGGTACCGCCTTAACCATCTGCTGAGCGAAATTCCGGGCAAACGTCTTAACCATATCCCAGTCCTGTCGACGTTGGATGGGAACAGTTACATGCAGACCTTTACCCCCAGTACATTTGACGAAGGATTCAAGTCCCAAATCATCCAGGCGATGTCGGACATCCTGGGCAGCAAGTTTTACTGCTTCGAATGGAATACCTTCATCCGGATCCAGATCAAACACAATCTTATCCGGCTTTTCGATGTTGTCGATTTTAGCGCCCCACGGATGCATCTCAATGCTGCCCATCTGCACCAGTTCAATCAAACCCATCAGTTGTTTCAGATAAATATACTTGTGCGATTTGTTGTTATGGCTGATAGCTATGGTATGGATATGTTTGGGCATGCCTTTTCCTTTGGAACGCTGGAAAAAGCATTGATAATCAATACCACCGGGGCACCGAACAACGCTTAGAGGCCGGTTTTTCAACGTCGGCATAATGTGCTCACTAAGCGCCTCATAATATGAGGCTAATTCACCTTTAGTGATTTGAGCTTGAGGAAATATCTGTCTGTCAGCATTGCTGATGACGATGCCGGCGACTTTATCTGTCTCTGCTTTTCGAGATCGTTTAGCAGTGGTGACAGGTTGCTCTTTAATAATTTGCCGGGGTTTCTTATCAGCACGTAACCCCTGGAATGAGGCATGGCGAACCTTCCCGCTCCTAGTCCAGGTGGCAAATTCTACTTCACATAATAATTCTGGTTTTACCCAATTTGTGGTTTTAAAACTGCCTTTTATTTTCTGATCAAACGCCGGTTTATTTATTTGTAATGGTTGCAATTTTTGATACAAATCAAACGCTATTTGATGACTGAAGCCGGTTCCCACTTTCCCGGCATAAAGCAGTTCATTTTGCTGATAAAAACCCAGGTGAAGGGAACCAATCGCCTTATCACTGGCGCTGGCAGGTTCAAAGCCGCAGATAATAAACTCCTGTCGTTGCTGACATTTACTTTTCAGCCAGTGTTTACTTCGCGTTTGACTGTATTTGGCATCAGACTTTTTAGAAATAATACCTTCCAGATTCAAATTACAGGCTTTGCTGATAATTTCTTTCGCATCGCCCTCTACAATCTCACTCAGAGTCAAAGGTCCTGTTGGTAATTCCTTAAACAGCTGTTCCAGAGCCTGACGACGCTGGGTTAATTTTTTATTGCTGTAATCCTCGCCATTCCAATAGAGCAAATCAAAGAAATACCCTTGCATGGGCACATCTTGGCGTGTCAGCGCTTCCTGTAATGCTTTGAAATCACTGACACCTTTATCATTAATAACCACCACTTCACCGTCCAGAACAAATGTGCCGGTCTCCAGTTTTTGAAAAGCCTGCGCGATAAGTGGAAACTTATCTGTCCAGTCATGACCATTGCGGGTTCTGATTTGCACCTCGCCGTTTCTGAAAAACACCAGAATACGGTAGCCGTCGTATTTCACTTCGTGAACCCAGTTTTCTCCTGTTGGCGGATGGTCGACCAATGTGGCTAATTGAGGTGAGTGGTATTTTTTTTGTAAGGTTGTTAACTCGTCCGCATCGTTTACCGGATCAGAAACAGCAGTGGAAATATTGGCCGCAATTTCTGCAAAAACGCGACCTGTTTTAACGCTGTAATCTGTGGTTGTTAAAAATTTCGTATCTGGTTTAGCTATCGCGGTGTCATCATTACGCTTGATAAGTAACCAGTTTTCCCGGCCTTTCTGTTTGTCATTCATCCGTGCCAGCGTCCATTCACCGGTTAATTTCTTACCTGATAAACGAAAGCTGATTTTTCCCTTTGCCAAGGCTTTTTCAGGATCCTTATCCAGTGGTTCCCACACACCTGTATCCCAGAGCATGACAGGACCAGCCCCATATTGCTTGGCGGGTATTATGCCCTCAAAATCGTGATATGAAAGTGGATGGTCTTCAGTTCGAACGGCAAGTCTTTTATCTTTTGGGCAATAACTTGGACCTTTGGGAACCGCCCAACTGAGCAGAACGCCCTGCCATTCAAGTCGAAAATCATAATGCTGACGAGTAGCATCATGTTTTTGTACGGTAAAGAGCAGTCCGGTTTTACGTTTTTTACTGAGCTTTCCGGGTGGTTCTTGAGTGAGTTCAAAATTTCTTTTGTCGTTATATTTTTTTAACGCATTGTCGGCCATAAAAAGACGCTTCCTTTGCCTCAAATAACATTACGAGGCTTTAGATTTTGAAGTCGATTTCTTTCTGGTTTTTTTGCTTTTCTGACTTTGTTCAAGACTTTTTTTCAAGGCATCTACAATATTCACGACATTATCAGCTTGTGGTTTTTTGCCTGAAGTGGTGACTTTTTTATCCTTTAATTTGGCTTCGATAATATCCAGTAAGCCTTGCTGATAATTATCTTTAAACGCTTTGGGATCAAAAGGGCTGGTTTTCTGTTCAATTAATTGCTTGGCGAGTTCAAGCTGCTCTTTATTAATCTTGGCTTTTTTAGGGATATCTTCAAAATAGCGCTCAGATTCACGCACTTCATAGTCATATCTCAGCGTATCCATAATCATGCCATTACAACAGGGACGCAAACAGACAATGCGTTCTTTCTTATTCAGGACTACCTGGCCGATTGCTGCTTTTTTTGAAGATTTAAGGGCTTCCCGAACGGTAAGAAAAGCCTCTTCAGCTATCTCACCTTCCGGTACCACATAATAGGATTTTTCAAAATATATCGGATCAACATCATCAATATCAGTGAACTGCACCAGTTCAATAGTATGCTTACTTTCCAGCTTAAGTTTTTCCAAATCCTCATCTTCGATTGGAACATAATTGCCCTTCTCATATTCATACCCTCTGACAATATCTTCGGCAACCACTTCATCGCCACTTTCATCAACTTTCTGATAATGGATACGTTCACCCGTTTCTTTATCATATTGATGCAGTGAAATTTTTTCGCTTCTGGTAATCGCCGCGTGCAGCCTGACTTGAAACGAAACCAGTGAGAGACGGATATGTCCTTTCCAATATGCGCGTATTGCCATAAAGATAGACCTTTTTGAACATGAAAATCGGAATTAAAGGCTTAACTGACAGAACGTCAAGATAAATAAAGCCTATTTAAATCTTAGAGATATGAACAAAAATAGCAAGATCAGAAAGTAAAAAACCCGCTCAGCGATGTTATTCACTGGCGGGTATTTATATATTGGTGCGTCGGCCTCATTCGAACTATTAGCTAAAACCCTTGGTGTGTATAAGTTTATATAATTTTATTTTTTAGGATACCCCCAAAGATACCCCCGTCTGTGTCACGATTAACTGTCAGCTGTTAACTCATTTATTAAAGGTGTTGTGGAGCTATTGCAACCGATGTATTAGATTTAACGATAGATACATGAAATTGATACTATGGTGTGGTTTCGTAATTTTATGCGGTGAATTAAGCAAATACTTATCATTATTTTTCTAAGCAATTTGCTAAATTGCCTTGATTCAAGTAAGTGAATAAATGGTTATTTGTGCCAGGTTTATTGGCTCTTATCTGCCGAATAAGTTACATCGGCCTCGTCCTTTGGTATCCGAATTTGTGTTAAGGAGTGACATATGAAACATCAAAAGCAAAAATCATCAGGAAAGAATGATAAAAGAAAGTCAAAAACTCAAGAGATGGTTGGTGTCATAAGAATAACGAACGAGGATGTAGCTTTTGATGTCTTATCCAAGGCGCTTAGAGGTGCCCTTCCAAACGACGTTCAGATAAAATTTGAAGGCTGGCCACTATTCAAACTCTCTATTTACGGGGATGATTTTCACGGAACAGTTCCAACAAGAATAATGCCCCCAATACTGGAGTTACAGTCTGAGATCCACAGAGTATACTTAAGAGCGAAATATGGTGATGATAACCTCAGAAGACTGTCCGATGAAGAGCGTTACGCGCTAGAGTTGGTAGTTGAGGTTAACGATGGGTGTACTGAATTCATAGCCGAGATTGGCAAGGTTTTTAATGAGGCAATAAAAAATAGTAATATGACTGGCGAAGAAACAGCTTTAACTTTAATCTCTATAGCAGTGGTCATTGCTGGCACTTATAGTTGGAAGTTATGGCTCTCTCATCAAGAGAAATTGCACGACAAGAAATCAACAGTCCAAGTCTCACAAGAAGAGACAAAACGACTAGAGATCGTTACGGCTGCTCTAAATAAGAGTAAGGATGCGTCTGCTGCATTTGAGGGCATCTCAGATTTTAAAACTCACCTTACCAAAAAACTGAAACCCAATGATGTAATTAAAGTTGATGGAGAGGATGTTATATCAGGCAGTTATGCTGAAGAAATCACCAAGCCACCTAAACAAGAATCCGAAACTTTACGGATAAGTGGACAATTCACAATAACTACTATTACTTTTCCTACAAGCTTTGGCGATGCTTATAAATTGTATGTTAGGCGTGTAGATGATGACATGAACTTGGTCGTCGAAGCGAGTCATGAAAACATAACAGATCGCCAGATTGAAGTTATATCTAAAGCCGGCTTTGGAGTTAAGGTGGTTGATTTAGAGATTAACGCCCAGAAAAGAGATAATGTCATATCGAAGGCAAAGCTTTACAAAATTTCTCTGGGTAAAAATTCAACTTCTGATTAGTGTTCATTCCCCCTAAGCCCCCATCACCAGCATTTGCCGCCGAATAACTCGGAACTAAATTACTACACCTTCACCGAAATGCTGAGGGTAAAAAAGGTTTTAAATGGATTAAGGTTCAATGTTTTAATTGTTATTTTATAAAATCTCTTCCAAATCAAGAGTTTCGCCACTTTTGGCGTCATCATGAAGTTTAGAAGCCGCTGCACGCATTTCACTAATAGCTTTTGTTGAACCAGAAAGACTAAATCTTACAACTTTAAAATGACCGCTCTCCATAGCGATGGCAACACCAATATTATTTGATTCCTTGACCATCGTATCTACTTCATCAAAAGGGTAGAGATACAAAGCATTATTATCATCCACTTTATGCCCGCAAATCGCTTTAATGGTGTAGCTGCCAATATCACTATTTACCAACGTGACATGTTCGCTATCAGAGTCACATGTAATCTTTGCGTTCAGCATGTAATAACAATCGCCTTCCGAAATATAACAATACTGACCAATATACGTTCCGTTTTCAGTTACCGTCGCGGCGAACAGAAAACCATCTTTAACGTATGAGTCACTCCATATCCAGTCACCACTTGTAAATTCATCAGCCATACTTATAGAGGGAATTATTGCAATGATTAATATGATAAAGAACTTCATAACTATCTCCATTTAGTTTTTCTCACAATACCATCTAAAAAAATAAATATCCCGTTCCGGTGGGCTTTTTGTTGCATAAAATGCATCACAAACTCAACTTGATGAATTAATTTATTTTTATGTAGCAAAAGCTATTGACTCATTATCACCTCCGATAGACTTGCTCAAATTCGATTGAGTATTACTCAAGCAAATAAGCTCTAGGAATACCTGTTACTTGTGGGCTTTTTCTATTTAATTACCCGCCAACAAAGACAAGTTTAGGGTGTCGGTCAGTTGATTGGCCAACCCTAGACTTTTACGCCCCCCCTGCCCCCGCCAGGTAGTTGGCTACTTAGGTGTGAAGCTTATACCCCCCCCACTCCAATTCTGCCAAGACAAGATATTAACGGGGGCGTCGGTCAGGTTGCGTCTGATGCTTAAGATTTGATACCCCCTACCCCAGACATCTGATACCTGCGAATTATGTCGCAAGCAGAAAAACAAAAGTGGTGGTACAAGCAAGGTATATCAACGCTTTAGCCCTTATTAGATAAGATGTAGTTGAGAGTCCATGAAGTTAAAAAAACTCAAAATTGGCGAGAGTGATTCTCCCCGCATAGATAGCAAAGTCTCCGGAAGGACCCAAAGCATTAGTAAGTAGACATTAGGTGATCATCGTTTAGTGTCGGCACAATCTGCCGACCCTTCTTATCATCAGCCAAATTATCGTAACGCTCATTACACGATGTTTTGCGGATATTTAATCGACTGGATAGAGATTGATACTGGTAAGGAAAATAAAAGGCGTGTGGAGAGTTTTAGACGTAACTAGGGCTTCAGATTACTGACATAGATAGAAAGTTATCACAGACCATTCTAATAAGGCAACGAGCTAACCTTTCAACATATCAAGAAAGTTCACCAGCCATACATTAGCGGCCCTTCTGGCGGTGCTTTCTTTGATATTCTCGATGGCTTCATCATCTCGGCTTTGTTTGAATAGTTCCGAGTATTGAGCCATTACCGGTTCACGTTTATTTAGCGGCAACGTCTGAAGCCTATCCACCAACCAAGCTCTATCGCCTTCATGGTGATCATAGTTACAAATCATTGAATAGAGACCACCAGCAGTTCTATATGTCCTTTTTTTTAACCATGGAGCTTTCTGCTCATTTGTTTTAATGGATTGGTAAGAATGCTGACTTAATGGCTTATTGCTAAACAGATCACCCAAACCACGATTAAACCTTTCAATATCATCATCTACGCTCATACATCCCTCATAAACCGCGACAGCGCGACAGGCAAAAACCGACTTTCTCTGTTTTGGTTTTAGTTGTGTACCCCGTCGCGGTGTCGCGATTCTCTATTTATTCTCGTTGTTACTAAATAAGTCCGGATGTACCGAGTAAATAGCGGCACCTTTTTGAGTTTGTCCGGTCTGCTTCAACCATTGGTAAGGTGGCTCAGTCAGTACGCCCAACACATCCACCAGCTCTGTTTTAGTCAGTTTAGGCCGTGGTGCACTTCTGCTAATCTCACGAGCTGTAATCTGCTTAAGACCATTTCTCCTAAGCCAATCCAGTACCCGCTTTGCATGTCTGAGGTGATCACCTTCCTCAGCACATCGTTGAGACCGTATAGCCTCCCCCATAAAGAAACCGCTTAAAGCCTCAGCCTGTTGCCAAGTCTCTAAGCTGATCTCGCTGGTGGTATGGCTGATAAGTTCGGGATTGTTCGCAAGATGCAGAACCAAGGCTAACTTACAAACCTGAGAGGCTGACTTGGAAGCAATGTCTCTAACATCAGCTAATGAGCCATCCTCAGCCATAGCCGTTTCAATTCTGTTTGCCATATCCAGCCGGGCAAGTTTCGCACCTTCACTCAATAAGGCTTTATGCTTGACTACATCGCCTTGCTCATCCAAGCCCTGAACGGCATTTATAAAGTCGGTTACTTGCTGATAAAACGGGGTTAGCCTGTCCCACTCAAGCCCTAATTCATCTAGCGTTTCTATTCGGGTACCAACAAGGGAAGGTAACCAGACCGGCCATAAACGGGCAATGAGTCCAGAGGATCTCAGTTCTTTATGATTAGCTAAGGCCAGGTACTTATCAGGCTGGATCATAACGGTGACATTAAGGCATGGTTTATACATAACTAGCTCTTCGCCACCATCGCCACTGCCCACGCGATCACGTGTGACTTTATCGCCTGAAAACCCCGAAAGATAAAGATTATCGCCGGTACCCTCACCGCTGCGGCTGCTCCCCATTAGGGATTCCATAAATTTTCGACTTTCCGCTGACATCATGGCGTAGGTTTCACCGCGTGCGTGCATTTTCTGAAACAGCTTTTCTTCGGTTGTGTCGGTGGTAAACAAAGAAGGTTTAACCAGTATGGGCCGCTTCTGATTTTCCAGATCAGCAACCTGCTGAGCGATTGCCTCCAGATTCGCCCCTTCTTTGGTGGCTGACTGCTTGGCTGCTTTAATGAGGTTATCTTTCAGATCATTGTGATGCTTAGCCGCCAGCACCTCCTGACGATAATCCCGCTCTTGAAGCCGCTCCCAATCATCTAACGGCTTCACCATATAACTGAATACCGGGCTTTTCCGTTCGCCGGTACCGGCCACTAATACAAAAAAGAAAGTGGGATTATGTTCTAGCCCGGCACGCTCTTCTATTACTGCCTTTTTACCAATCGCAACCGCCAGCACCCCCAGCCCTGATATAGCCGGAGCCATTAACGGCACCTTACTAAAGCGTGCAACCTCTTCAGCAGCCTGAAACAATGCTGGTGGTAACACATCAAAGGGAAACCCATCAGAATTACCACGAGATGTGATATCCGGTAAGGGTTTGGGTGTCGGCCATATCTGCTCAATATTATTCGTCATCGTCTTACCTTCATTCACAGCCTGGTTAATTTTGTCCTTCATGCTGCTTTACCCTCACTATTGAACACGTCCAGCCAATCAGTGCCCGGCTCGTCAGGAATAATTATTTTTACTTCCCTTCTAATCGAGTCTTTAAGTAAACGATTTGCCAACTCATAGGCTGCGTTCTGGCCTGCTCTGTTTTCGTCATTGTCTGCACCGATAATTAGCCGCTTAACTTTGTCAGGTAGTTGAACAGACTCTAAACCGCCAGCACTGACACATGCCCAACATGGCTTTTTTAACGCCAGATTAAGGGCTAATGCCGTCTCTATTCCCTCAGCCAGTATCAATTCATTGCTATGTTCAAAAAGACGAATGGCACCACCTCGACTGCTACCAGGTAAAACAGGCGACATCAGTTTTTTTACTGTGGGGAGGTTTGCTTTCTGGCCTGAAGCATCCAAGTAAGTACGATGCAATGTAACCGGCTCGCCTTGTTTGCCTCTCACAACAGCAACAAGGGCAGGATGGAGCCCATAATCTTTACCATCATGCCAATAGCTCAAGCCAGCATGAAAAAACAGATCAGCCGGTAACTGGTTAAGGCAATCACTAAGCCCACGGTTAACCAGGTAATTTCGGGCTATTTCGGCGCGTTCATCTGATAACGGGATTAATCCAGCCCATGCAGCACGCAACGCTTCCCGCTTCCATTTATCTTGGTTTGGCTTATTGGCTGGATTACTACTAGCTGTCTGATGTTTTGCTGGTGGTTTAATCTCACTGGTACCGTTATCTAAACCAAGACATCCAGCAACAGCATTGAGCGTGTCCGGAAGCGTCCAGCCGTTAACCCATGACAGAAGAGCAAAACCATCTGGATAGGCTCCGCAGGTATTGCAAATACCGCCGCCAGTATCATTTGCATTTTTATAGAGCCGGAAACCATCACTACCGCCATGAACAGGGCAGGACACGTGCCGTGGTAGCTTTGCAACCGCTTCAGACAATGCAGGGGCTAGCTGCTCGATTAACCATAACCACCGGCCAGAAGTATGCGGACGGACATTATCAAAGCTGACAGTCATAATTTTCACCAGATACGGCCATGGCAAGACAAAAACCTGAAAGGCTTTTCAGTAGCTTCTGAACATGCTCTGTTGGTTCATAAAAGGTATAAACCGTAACGGCATATTTTCTTGGATGAATATCGGGGTCGTTGGTCATTTCAATGATGTTATGGCCCATTGCCCTCAGTCCAGATACAGCTTGATGAAGATTTTTTATACCCAATCTGATTGCGGCATCATCAGTTATTGCTCCAATGGTTCGCAAACAATCTAGCGTCATTTTTTCATCGCTAGTTAACGCTTGTCCGATCTTTTGATGTGCTGGCGGTGATACCTTAGTAAACATTAAGCCACCTCATCAGCACGTGATGCCTGTATACGCTCATCTACCCATTGATTAACCTCTTCAGCTATCCATGCAGAAGACCGACCGCCAGCAGTCAGCTTGATAGGTTTGGGAAATTCACCGTTAGAAGCCAGGCGATAAACGCTAGAACTACTTAGCCCTGTTAATTTAATAACATCTGGTAATTTGATAAGTTGTGACATTGTATGTGAACTCCTGCACTTGTTTAGTTAGTTGCAGGAGTGAAGATACGGACCAGTAGTTGTCCGCGTGAATGGTTTAGACAATTATCTTTTTGAGGCGACCTCGAACCAATCCCTGATGGTCTTACCAGACCTTTTAATTTTATGCTCCTGTTCCAGCCATTGGGCTGTTAATTCCCCAGCTCTTAGCCTGCCTTTACCCTTCTTTCTCAACTGATCATAAACAGGCTTAGCTAGTTTTTTGAGTACATCTTTCTCTTGTATCTTTGCTTGAAATCCCGGGCTTGTTCTGGATGAACCTGCCTTAATCTTGTCTTCGAAACGTAGATATTGAATCGTTTGAATGCTTGGGATTGCTAATTGAAACAAATCGAAAGCTTCTTTATAACGTTCTGCCTCATATAGCTCTAATGCCCATTCTGATATTGCTCGAATAGATCGGGCCTCAACGAATAAAGGGCCATACCCGATAGCGTTGTCTTTCGATATTATGGTTTTATCTGGTAGCCCCATTTCAGTTGCTTTAATATCCATAAGCTTTCCAGCCCAATCACTTAAACCATTGAGGCGTTCCTTCGCACTTATATTTGCCCCACCTACTGAACAAAATGCTTCAGTTTCTTCGTTGGTGGGATTGTCATCTATAGTATAGATATTGATTGATATGGCGCTTTCATGCTGTTTTTTTTTCCCGGTCTTAAATCGTTTTATTTCTTTTTTCATGCGCCGTTCCTCGCACCACTCAAAAATAAACCAAGCCAAACCAGTGAACGTACTAGTCTTTCGAGAGCTACCCTAGGCTTGGTTTAATCAGTTTGTCTTTAAACGTACTGATACATATTGTTCACATCAGTTTCAGCCTGCTTTGCAAGCATAGAGAACGTTTCTACATACCACGCTTCAGTATCTAAAGCCCAATCCCTGCGACCATCATCGTTTGCAAACACTTCGATCATAGCGGCAAGTTGTTTGATACTTTTATTTGCTTTATCAAGTGCGTCGTTTAACTCTTCTATATTACTCACGTTCGTATCCTTTTTATTTTTTTAATAACCGCTTTAGATATAACTTTGGAGCTCATAAACTGTTGTAGCTAGCCAGGCGGGCTGAATGATGAATTCTCAAAGCATCATCAAGTAATAATTCAGCCTTTTTTCGTGTCTTCGTTTCTATAACTACCTTAGGATAGTTCGGGCAAGTTAATCCGTTAATAACTGCATCCATGACGACAAACCAAACAGTATTATCATTTCTCATATCTCTGTTCATTATTAACCTCTCAACGGTTGTTTAATTGGAATTACATCAGCACCAGCCGCCAGGCCATCCAGATATTCAGCCCACGATTGCATCATGCGTTTACGCTCTGGTAAGTACTCAGCATAGTTGTAAGCTGCTCTTACTCCATCACGCTCACTGTGGGCTAGTTGTCTCTCGATAGCGTCACGGTTCCAGCCTTGCTCGTTCAGGATGGTTGAGGCCATGCTCCGGAAACCATGCCCCACCATTTCATCACCTGTATAGCCCAAACGCCGTAAAGCGCCATTTACCGTGTTTTCACTCATTGGCCTTGTGATTGTACGAATTGAGGGAAAAAGATACTTTCCTGTGCCTGTGAGTGGCTTTAATGATTCGATAACAGCAATTGCTTGTTTGGATAACGGCACGATATGAACTGAGGCCATTTTCATTTTCTCGGCTGGTATACGCCACTCAGCTTTTTCTAAATCAAACTCTGTCCATTCAGCGTGCCTTAACTCACCTGGTCGGACAAAAACCAACGAGGCTAATCGTAATGCACAGACAGTAATAAAAGAGCCTGAATAGCCACTAATTGCCCTTAATAGTCCGCCGATCTGCTGTGGTTCAATTATTGACGCATGATGTTTGACCCTTACAGGCGGTAATGCACCTTTCAAATCAGTGGAGGGATCGCGCTCTGCTCTGCCAGTAGCCACGGCATAACGGAAAATCTGACCGCACTTCTGGTGTACTCGGTGAGCTGTTTCTAAAATACCTCTGCCTTCCATTCGTCTCAGCACCGCTAGCAATTCCGGTGCTTTAATATCATTGATATTTTTTGAGCCAATAAACGGAAATACTTCTCTTTCAAGACGGCTGATCGTATTGAGCGCGTATTTTTCTGACCAGCGATGCCTAAACTTTTGATGCCATTCACGGGCAACAAACTCAAAGCTTAACTGGCCAGCATGGGACAGCTTCACAGCTTTTCGAATATCAGAAGGATCAATACCATTGGCGATCTGCTTTCTAAGTTCGTCTCGCTGCTCTCTGGCTTGTTTAAGGCTTACATCAGGATATCTACCCACGGATAACAGTTTTTCTTTACCAGCAAAGCGGTATTTGAAGCGCCATAGTTTTGAACCTGTTGGCTTAACTTCCAGATACAAGCCCTTTTCATCAGTTACTTTGTAAGGCTTGCTGGTGGCCGTGCCGTCCAGCTTGATGCCGGGCTTTAATGCTTTGATCTTAATATCTGAAAGAGCCATTTAGGGGTATCCATTTCTCAAGCAAGGACGATACCCCAAACAATACCCCCAGAATTTGGGGTATGTCAACGGATGTTGTGGGACATTACAGAACGTCAGACACAAAAAAACCCGTTATAAAACGGGCTTTTAAGTACTTCACGGGACACTGTGAAGTGTCAATATGGTGCCGTCGGCCGGAGTCGAACCGGCACACCCTAAGGCACTACCCCCTCAAGATAGCGTGTCTACCAATTTCACCACGACGGCAATTAAAACTGTGAGGGATTTTTATGGAAACTCTGGAAGATCCGCGGGGCTTTCTTCTGCAGGCTGTTCAATCACCACTGAGTCAGTAACACTCTGAACACGGTCAGCGTTACCAGCCAGATAAGCCAGTGTCAGACTGGTAATAAAAAACACTGTTGCCAGAATGGCACTGCTGCGACTCAGGAATGATGCGGAGCCCTGGCTACCGAACAGGCTTGAAGAAGCCCCACCGCCACCACTGCCACCACCGCCAAAAGCAGCACCGGCATCAGCACCCTTACCGTGCTGGATTAAGATCAAACCAACTAACAATAGTGAGATCACAATGTGAACCACCAGAATCAACGCATCCATTTAACTTCCTAATTTTGAACTGCAGCCTGACAGATTTTTACAAATTCATCGGCATCTCTTGAGCCGCCGCCGATTAATCCACCATCAATATCGGGCTTGGCAAATAATGGAGCAGCATTATTACCTTTTACGCTGCCGCCGTAAAGTATTCTGAGTGATGCGGCAATTTTTGCATCATGTTTTGCGACCCGCTGACGCATGAAAGAATGTACATCCTGCGCCCATTCCGGGCTTGCTGTCTTCCCTGTGCCAATTGCCCAAACAGGTTCATATGCCAACACTACTTTTGACAACATTTCGACACCTTGTTGCGCAATCACAATATCCATCAAGCGTGCCACCATCTCTTCTGTGCGGCCCATAGAATGTTCTTCTGGACTCTCGCCGATACAGATAATGGGGGTAATACCGTGCTTGACAGACATTTCATATTTTTCGGCGATGATATGGTCCAGAAAAACCTGATCCAGATTTAACTCTGCATACAGGCAACGTCGTTCGGAATGACCAATCAAGACATACTGACAACTGAAATCATGCAGCATTGCCGCTGAAATTTCACCGGTATAGGCTCCAGAATCAAACTGCGATACGTTTTGAGTCCCCCAATACATTCCTGTACCGGATAAAGCAGACTGAACCTGTTGTATATATAGTGCAGGGGGGAATAAAGCGACATCAACTGAAGCAAAGGAGTCTCTTTGCGCCAGTATCGCATCAAGCAACAATTTGTTGCTTGCGCTAGAGCCGTTCATTTTCCAGTTACCAGCGACCAGCGGTTTGCGCACAGACACCTACTCTCAATAATAATTAATCATAAAGGGTACCGACAGACCGGAGATAAAGCAATGTGCTTACCGCTCACCCTGTTGGCATAAAATCACATATCTAACGTTGCAATATGGTCTCAATTTGTTCAGCCAGAGACTTGGCTAACTGATTAGTGCGGGTTGCATCGTGCCCCTCAACCATAACCCTTATTACAGGCTCTGTTCCGGAGGCTCTCAGTAGCACCCGGCCTTCCTGACCAAGCTTTGCTTCTACAGCTTCTACAGCTGACTGAATTTGCGGATAGTCCCGTAAATTAACCAGTTTATCAATACGTACATTAATCAGTCGTTGTGGATATTTTATGACAGCAGAGCAAAGCTCATGCAGGCTACTGCCGGTTTGCTGGATTTCAGCCAGTACCTGCAATGCTGCAACTATGCCATCCCCTGTACTGGTTTTATCCAGACAGATAATATGACCTGAAGCCTCGCCGCCAATCAGTCCGTCAACCTGTTGCAATTTTTCCATCACATAACGATCACCGACATTTGCCCGATGCAGAATGATGTCGTGTTTTTCCAAGGCATGCTGCAATCCGAGATTCGACATCTGTGTACCGACGACATGGCCTCTATCCAGTCCAACACGTTGTCTGCCACGGGCTATGATAAATAGAATATCATCACCATCCACCAGCTCGCCCTGATGATCCACCATGATCAGGCGATCCCCATCACCATCCAGAGCGATGCCCAAATCAGCTTTATGCTCGAGAACGCTCGCTTGCAATAAACGCGGTTCAGTCGAACCACAATTCTGATTGATATTCAGACCATCCGGCTCTGCACCCATCAAAATAACTTCGGCACCCAACTCACGAAATACATTTGGTGCAATATGATAAGTGGCACCATGAGCGCAATCCACCACGATTTTCAGATTGGATAAGTCAACACCAGTAGATATTGTGCTTTTACAAAACTCAATATAACGTCCTGCAGCATCAGCAATACGATGAGCCTTGCCTAAATAGGCAGAATCAACCGTTTTAATCGGCTGATCCAGCATAGCTTCAATCGCCAGTTCAACAGCATCCGGCAACTTGGTTCCCTGCTCAGAGAAGAATTTGATGCCATTGTCGTGGTAAGGATTATGCGAGGCACTGATTACAATGCCTGCCTGGGCATGAAATGTTCGGGTCAGATAAGCTACTGCGGGGGTTGGCATCGGTCCCATTAAATAAACATCTACACCAGCGGCTGAGAGGCCTGCCTGTAATGCAGATTCAAACATATAACCGGATATTCGGGTGTCTTTACCGATCAAAACCTTGCTGTTGCGTTCCTTCGCCAGCACACGTCCGATTGCCCAACCGAGTTTTAATACAAAGTCAGGAGTAATGGCACCATCGCCTACTCTTCCTCTGATGCCATCAGTACCAAAATAACGTCGTTTCTGTTCAGTCAAAATCGTTAACCTGCATTACATGTTCACACAACCGGACTGCCTGTACGGTTTCTCGTACATCATGGCTGCGTATGATTTTTGCGCCTTGCCAGATTGCTATTGATGCCAGAGCAAGGCTTCCCGCTAATCGCTCTTCAACCGATACATTCAGCATCGCACCGATAATAGATTTTCGTGAAACCCCAACCAGGACAGGTAGATCCGATTCAGTTATCACCGATAAATGTTTCATTAACCGTAGATTATGACGGGCATTTTTACCAAAGCCAAATCCAGGGTCCAGAATAATCCTTGAACGCGAGATTCCCGCTGCTTCACAGGCAGCAACCCGCTCAG
>TARA_R110002050_G_scaffold90851_2_pt1 | contig 33991 bp, 26 predicted proteins | sample TARA_R110002050 | Tara Oceans TARA_R110002050 (sample SAMEA4396988) | marine metagenome | biome: Polar Biome; feature: [DCM] deep chlorophyll maximum layer (ENVO:01000326); material: water (ENVO:00002006), including particulate matter (ENVO:01000060) such as... | depth 25 m
TTGGAATTTATATCGAACTCACGTTTTTAAAGAGTAGCATTTTTTATAAAAATCCGTTCGTATACGCTCATTGTAAAAATTAAACGCATCTATAAATATCTAAAATCTTGTATCTTTGGGTAATGTACGCCTTAGTCGATTGTAATAATTTTTATGCCTCTTGTGAACGGGTTTTTAATCCCAGTTTACGCAACCAACCTATTGCCATTTTAAGCAATAATGATGGCTGCGTGATTTCGCGAAGCGATGAAGCCAAAGTAATTGGATTACCCATGGGTGCTCCCATTTTTAAATGGGAAAATTTCTGTAAAGAAAAAAACATACAAGTCTTTTCCTCTAATTATCCATTGTATGGAGATATGAGTAATCGGGTGATGAAAATTTTGGAACAGTTTACGCCAGATGTTGAAGTGTATAGTATTGATGAGGCCTTTTTAGAATTTAAAGGGTTTGAAAACTATAATTTTGATGACTACGGAAAACAAATACGCCAACGTATTTTAAAATGGACAGGTATTCCAACCAGTGTTGGGATAGCCCCCACAAAAGCTTTGAGTAAAGTAGCCAATAAGATTGCCAGAAAATTTCCAGAACAAACAAAAGGAGTTTACATAATTGATTCTGAAGACAAACGGATAAAAGCTTTAAAATGGATAAAAATTGAAGATGTTTGGGGCATAGGGAGACGGTTAAGTAAACGGTTAAAACTTGAAAATTGTGTATCAGCTCTTGATTTTGTGAAACTTCCTGACAATTGGGTTCTGAAGAATTTTTCTATCACTGAGTGGAAATTAAAAAAGGATTTAGAAGGTATTCCCACGTTAAAACTAGATGAAATTAAAAACAAACATGCTATTGCCACCACGCGAAGTTTTGAGTACACATTTTCAGATATTGATAATATTAAAGAGCGCGTTTCAACCTTTGCCACAAGTTGCGCTGAAAAACTTAGAAAACAACAATCAAGCTGCCACATGATGATAGTTATATTAAGTAGTGATAGCCATAAAAAGGATTTGGAACAGCATAAAGCAAGCACTGCGGTAAGTTTGCCATACCCTACTAATTCATCGTTGACCATAAGTAAGTGTGCCGTGAAAGCGGTAACCTCTATTTTTAAATCAGGAATAAAATATAAACGCGCAGGAGTTATTGTAACAGGAATAGTGCCCACAAACAACCATCAACTGGATTTATTCCAGTATGAAAACCCAAAACACCAACCATTAATGCGGGCTATAGATAGCATGAACATGAAGTATAAAGATTATAAAATAAAATTGGGCAATCAAGACTTAAAACGCACTTGGAAAATGCGTCAAGAGCGACTATCACCAAGATACACTACAGATATTAACAATATTATAACCGTAAAATGCAAGTAAGAGCAAAACAAAATTTAACATTTTTCACTCCAGAAATTTTTATGGATCCAGGAGCTATTTTTTTTGATGCAGGAATTTCGGCCGGATTTCCATCTCCTGCTGAAGATTTTAAACAAGAACGCATATCGTTAGATAATATGCTTGTTAAAAACAAGCTATCTACGTTTTACGCACGAGTTAGCGGACAATCAATGATTGGTGCTGGGTTAGATGACAATGACCTGTTGGTTATTGACAGGAGCTTAGAACCAGAGCATAATAAAATAGCGGTTTGCTTTCTTGATGGGGAATTTACCGTTAAGCGATTAAAGGTAGAACCTGACGGTGTATGGTTGCAACCAGAAAACCCAAATTACAAGCCTATTAAAATCACTGAAGAAAACGATTTTATAATATGGGGAATCGTTACCAATGTGATTAAAAAAGTATAGTTTTCAATGAAGGAGATTGTTTATAGAAGAGCCGAAACAAATGAAGAGCTTATTCAAATATTAGCACTTCAAACAAATAATTTGGCTCATAGAATTTCTGAAGAAGACATAAAAAAAGAAGGATTTGTAACGGTACATCATGATTTTGAACTATTAAAGGACATGAATGATAGTTGTGCGCATTGTATTGCTAAAAAAGCTGATAAGGTAGTTGGGTATGCATTATCCATGACGAGAGATTTTAAAGAGAAAATAGACGTTTTAAAACCCATGTTCGAACAAATTGACAACAACTTAAAACCAAACATAAATTATATGGTTATGGGGCAAATATGTATTGATAAAGCATTTAGAAAACAAGGTATTTTTAAGGGTTTGTACCAATTTATGTGTCAACAATTGCAACACGATTTTGATGCGATTATTACTGAAGTAGATGCAACAAACACAAGATCATTAGATGCACATTATGCCGTTGGATTTAAATGCTTAATGACATATCGTGCTGATAATCAAAATTGGAAACTTATTAGTTGGGATATGACCCCAGAATAATATATAAAAAAGTGGCTGTCTGAAAAAGTATACATTAACCGTCATTGCGAGAAATTTTATTTCGAAGTAATCTGTAAATCAATAACTTGCAATTTGCAGATTGCTTCTCCCGATAGCTATCGGGAGAAGCAATGACAACTTTTCAGACAGCCTCTTTTTTTTATTTTAAAATAAAAGTTAGTCTGCTAAAACGATGACCTTATTATCTTTCATTTCTATGGTTCCAGAACTTATTTTTAACAAAGTGGTGTTTTTGGCACCTTTTGTAAATTTGTCTTGAACCTCTTCATCTAATGTTATATTTCCGGCAATTTTAACAAAACCTTCTTTTAATAAAGACACAATAGCAGCGTGGTCTTTTAGCATTTCAAACTCTCCATTAACGCCAGGAACTGAAACGGATTCTACTTCTCCGCTAAATAAAGTGGCTTCTGGGGATACAATTTCTAAATACATAGTAAAACTTGTTTTACTACCCTGAATTTATTTCAGGGTCTTTTTAATGTTATTCAAGGTTCAATTTAAAAGATGCTGAAATAAATTCAGCATTAGCTTCGGCTAAGCCTCAGCTAACATTTTTTCTCCAGCTTCAATAGCTTCTTCAATAGTACCTTTAAGGTTAAAAGCTGCTTCAGGAAGACGATCTAATTCACCATCCATAATCATATTGAACCCTTTAATGGTTTCTTTAATATCAACCAAAACACCAGGAATACCTGTAAATTGTTCTGCTACATGGAAGGGTTGTGATAAGAAACGTTGTACACGACGCGCACGTCCAACGGCTAATTTATCTTCTTCCGATAATTCTTCCATTCCAAGAATGGCAATAATATCTTGTAATTCTTTATAGCGCTGTAAAAGCTCTTTTACACGTTGTGCACAAGCATAATGTTCTTGCCCTAAAATATCAACCGTTAAAATACGTGATGTAGAATCTAGTGGATCTACGGCAGGATAAATACCTAACTCGGCAATTTTTCTTGACAATACGGTTGTAGCATCTAAATGTGCAAATGTTGTTGCAGGGGCAGGATCGGTTAAATCATCCGCAGGTACGTAAACCGCTTGTACAGAAGTAATAGATCCTCTTTTTGTGGAAGTAATACGTTCTTGCATCGCACCCATTTCTGTTGCTAATGTTGGTTGGTAACCTACTGCAGAAGGCATACGACCCAATAAAGCAGATACTTCAGAACCAGCTTGTGTAAAACGGAAGATGTTATCTACGAAGAACAATACATCTTTACCTTGGCCTTCACCAGCACCATCACGGAAATATTCAGCAATGGTTAAACCTGATAACGCAACACGTGCACGAGCTCCAGGAGGTTCGTTCATTTGTCCAAAAACAAATGCTGCTTTTGATTCTTTAAGTTTAGATTTATCAACCTTTGATAAATCCCATCCACCAGCTTCCATAGAGTGCATAAAGTCATCACCATATTTAATGATACCAGACTCTAACATTTCACGAAGTAAGTCGTTACCCTCACGGGTTCTTTCTCCAACACCTGCAAATACAGACAGACCCCCATGTGCTTTCGCAATATTGTTGATCAACTCCATTAAAAGCACTGTTTTACCTACACCGGCACCACCAAATAAACCAATTTTCCCACCTTTTGCATAAGGCTCAATAAGATCAATGACTTTAATACCTGTAAATAAAACCTCTGTTGAGGTTGATAAGTCTTCAAATTTAGGCGCATGACGGTGAATTGGCAATCCTGCTTTTCCAGCTTTAGGTAAGTTCCCTAGGCCATCAATAGCATCGCCAATGACATTAAACAAACGTCCGTAAATATCTTCACCAATTGGCATTTGAATAGGCGCTCCGGTAGCAGTAACTAAAGTGCCTCTACTTAAACCATCCGATGAATCCATGGCAATAGTACGCACCGTATCTTCACCAATGTGAGATTGTACTTCTAGCACCAATAAAGAGCCGTCAGGTCTTTTGATTTCTAACGAATCATAAATTTTTGGAAGTTCTGAATCAGATCCGAATTCAACATCTATAACGGGACCTACTATTTGTGCAACTTTACCTGTAACCTTAGCCATTGCTTATCTGTTTAATATTATGCGATTTAATTGATTGAAAAATCACCTTATGTTTTCGCGTGCAAAGATATATTTTTTAATTTAAAATAAAAGTGGTTTTGGCATTTTTATAATAAAAAAACACCTCCAATTTGAAGGTGTTTAGTTATATATTTAATTGTTATTATTGTAAGGTGGGCGAATAATTAGTTGGATAATCACCAGCTTTAGCAACATTGCCTGAAGCTTCAAAATTAGAACTATATGTAGCATCAATAGCTTTTAAAAATTCATTGGCCATTACGGCATACCCTCTCGCTGTAAGATGGATTCCATCTAAGCCTACTAAACCACCAGTAACTAGGTCAGTGGTAAAAGTAAAATTTCCACTTTGTAATCCTGTTGTAGTTGCTTGAGTTAATATGGTGTTTAAATCAACTAAAGCCAAACCATTAGATGCTGCAATATTTGCAATGGTTGCATTATAAGCATCCGTAGCGTTTTTTATTTCTGCTTGTTCACTTGGTAATAACACCCATTTGTCTGCTAGTGGATTGGTAACGCCTTCAACTGAAAATTGACCTGCAAGATTTGCAGGTAATCCTTGACCTACTAAATAAGCATACATTGCTGTATTTACAGTACCAATTATTGATCTACTTGGCAGGACTAATAAATCATCTGCTGTGGCTTGTCTTGTTTGACCATAAATGGTACCTAATAAATTGGCAACAAGAGGAGCAGCTTGAACCGGTAATCCAAAACTTTGCACAAAAGCAGGAAATGTAGGACTCGCATTTAATACCCCAGCAATTTGCGCAGATATATCAGTTAACGTTTCATCTTTTATAACCACAGCACTAGCAGCTGTTGTTGAAAAAACAATGGAGCGTTCGGCTGCATTTGAAATGGCGCTAACCGATTGTAAATAAGCATAAACGAGGTTTAGTTGTCCGAACACACCATTTAAAGTTGGGATTAAAGGTCCAAAACTCGGATTTGCCGGACTTAATGGAGCATATGGAACTGTTGTGAAATGCGGTAAATCTGTAATGTAAGGCACATTGGTCACGGCTCCTTTTGCACCTCCAGATGTTAAGGTGGTCACCAAGGTACTAAAAGCAAAATCAAATGTAGCAGTCGCTGTTATAGAACTAGAACCATCCCCTCCAGAAGTAGCATAGCCTAACACGTCATTCCCACCAATTTCTGATAAGGTGAAAAACGTTGGGTTTTGTGCCATAGCTAATTCTAACATAGAAGCATCAGGCGTCGCACCTGTCATTCTAACAAAATAAGGATTCGCTAAACCTGCAGATAAATTAGCTAGATTGCCATAACCGTTAGCTAATAGATGATAACTTTTAGCTCCAGGAACACCTAAATTATTAAAGGGACCAGTAGGATTATTGAGTGCAATATCTGTAGTAACAGTTACCGGGCCGATTAAAGATTCTAAAGGAACTGGACCCGCGCCACCAAATACTAACCTTGGTTGAGCAATTCGATTGCCTCCAACGGCTAAACCGCCAATATTATCATTCATTAATGGTTGTGTAAAAGCTCCGCTACCTAATTTAGCAAATTCTTTTGATAAAATATTAGGAAATGAGTTTTCTTGCGCTGCCATAAACAAAGCACCATCGGTGTAACCGGCTGTAAATGAAGCTCCTAATGCTACGTAATTTGAAAAATCTACAGAACCACTTGTTAATTCAGGTAAAACTTCAATACTGTTAATATCCCTGAAATCTTTAACATTTTCATTTTCACAAGAAAATATAATTGCTATGGATAAGAGTGCTAATATATGTTTATAAAATGTTTTCATATTTTAAAATATTAAAGATTATTAATTGTCCATGACAGATAGTACATAGACCCAATCCTACCGGTACCTACTGCGGTAAAATATTCATCACCTAATAGGTTTGAAGCCCCTGCCTTAAATGTTGATTTTAATGAAGGAACACGAAGGTTTATTTGAGCATCAAATACTTGATAGGCAGGAACTTCACCTGTTGCAAATGATGCTTCCCAAACATAGTTATCACTCCATCTCCAAGCTACATTAAATCCAAAATTTTCAAATAAATCGGTATTTCCGAAAGAAGCTTTTACTTTATGCTCCGGGGTGTTAAAATTGGTTTGGGTATTAGGGTTGGCTTTTCTGTCAAAGTCTAGTTTAGCGTACGTATAATTTACGCCTAAGTCGTAATTACCAAATATTTTTGTATTTACACCCATTGCAGCTCCATAAGAACTAACATCGGCCGTAGAATTAGTATAAGCTCTGTAAGCTTGAAAATCTTCATTTGCAAGTGCAATTACTGCTAAAGGCAGACCATTACCAGGAAAGGTTTGTGTTAATTGAACATCACCATAAAAAGGGTTTATAACATCTACTGTGGCTATAAAATCTTTATATTGATTATAATAAGTACTAAAATCAATAGTGAAACTATTTACTTTTCCTCTATAACCTACTTCAAAAGAACTCACTTGTTCTGGTTTTATAAGACCAGGGTTTGCTATTTGTAAATCAGCAGGGTTTTGAGAAGCTGCGAATGCTGCTACTGAACTCCTTGAAAATGAATTGTTGAAAGCACCTGAGCCATTGTAAGTATAACTGCTGGTACCTAAAATAGCTTGTCCAGTTGGAGAAAGATCATTGCCCGTTGCTGTTCTTATATCGCGTTCCGGATTATCAGGTGCTCCTCCTAATAATATGATTGGCCCAACATTAAGACCTATGTAAAGCGCTTGGGTATCTGGATTTCTAAAACCTGTTTGAAACGAAGCTCTTACGTTGTGGTTTTCATCTTCTCCTATATTATAACCGAGAGAGATTCTTGGCGAGAAAAAGGCATCAAAAAGCTCTGATTTATCATAACGAATGGATGCGGTTACTTTTAAACGATCGTCTTCTAAAAATTTCTTTTGAAATTGCGTGTAATATCCAACCTCAGAGTATTTGATTTCTCCTAACCTGTCGGTGTAAATTGAGCCACCAGAGTTTAATACATACTGCCTGAAAGATCCACCAGCTTGAATTTCAGCAAAATCAGTTAAATGGCTAAAATTATAATTACCATCGGCATGATATATTTTAGATTCACTTTTTAATTGGCTTCCTGTTAAAATATCAGGGTCGCTAATTACTTTATTAAAAGCCGCTTGAAACTCTGGTGTGCCAGGTTCCAATCTACCAGTATCTGCTGCGGCTCTTGCACTTGCATGAGCTTGGTCAGCATTTAATCCTGCTAAAGTACCTTGGATAAATGCGCCAGCATATTCACCAAACCATTGATTGTCTGATTTCCATTGCCTGTTTACATTTACGCCTGTAAAAACCATATCATAAGAGTCACCAGCATTATCTGCTGTAAGGTAACCCCTCACGAAAAAGTTGTCATTTTTAATTTCTAATTTATGTTGCTGTAGAAAGAAATTTTTGATCGAGTATCGATTTGATCCTTGGTAGATTGTTGAACCAGAACCTATTTTACCAACATATTGTATTTCAAAATCATTTTCCCAGGGTCTAAAAAACAAACCCCAGTCTGCTTTTATACTTTTCGCATTATAATCTGTTAAGTCTGCTTCATCATACCCGGTTCTACTCACATTCACATCTGGAACGAGATTAGCAAGAGCAGGGTTGGGCAATTGAGCTAGGAAATCAGGATTTGCTTTTACCACTCTTAAATTAGTTGATGCTAAATCTCCATAAACATTCACGCCATCATAATCGATGTCGTTTTCTCGAGTGCTATTGGGTTCAATAAAAGTGTTATCTCTATTTTTACCTCTTGTGTCATTTGCCACCCAGTCTGTTCCTCTTAAATAACTAAAGTTAACTTTTGCCGCAAATTTATTGCTAAATTTATGAGCAGCACGAAAACCATAATCGATATAATCGTTATCACCTGCAGCTTCTTGAGAGGTGATACCTTGCTTATAATAAGCACTTATTCCTGGATAATCAAAAGGATTTTTACTTTGCATGAAAAGAATTCCATTAAAAGCATTGGCTCCATAAAGTGCAGAGGCAGCTCCGGGCAGTAACTCTATGCTTTGAACATCAGTTTCTACCATTCCCAATAAGTTACCTAACGGGAAGTTAAGTGTAGGTGCTGCATTATCCATGCCGTCCACACGTTGCATAAATCGTGTATTGGCAAATGTAGCAAAACCTCTTGTATTTACTGATTTGAAAGTAAGACTATTCGTGTTTATATCAACACCTTTGAGGCTTTCTAAACCATCATAAAAATCGGCAGAAGCAGTGCTTTTAATTTCTTTAAGCCCAATGCGTTCAACAGTCACTGGCGATTCAAAAACACGCTCGGGCGTTCTGGATGCAGAAATAACTACTTCATCTAACGAGGTGCCTTCCTTAAGAATAAAGTTAAACGTTTGTGAATTTGAAGTTGTAACTTGCTGTTTTACAGTTTCAAACCCTACACTACTTGCTTGTAAAGTAAATGGTGGATTTAGGTTTACTTTAAGGGTAAAACTACCATCAAAATCGGTAACAGTTCCAGTAGAAGTGCCAATAACAATGATGTTGGCTCCTGGAATGGGTTGACTGTTTTCATCTGTAACAGTCCCGGTAATAGTTGTTTGGGAGTATGAAATACTACTAAAAAACAACAATAAAATTGGGAAAATTGTTTTCATTTAATTGAATTAGTTTAATTATTAGTCAGTCAATATTAAAAATAAAAATTGGCATAATTACATAAATATAAAAAAAATTATGCACGCATAGTATAACTTAACAAAAAATCGTACAAAAAACTGATTTATATGTAATAAATGGTTCAAAAAATAAGAAAAATCATAATTAATTTTTTTAATCATGAGGTTTTTATAAACCTAAGTTCAATTTATAACATAGGACTAATAAATTGACTTAAATAGTTAAAAAATCAACTACTTGTTATTTCGACGGAGCGAAGCATGAGTGACGAGAAATCCCATAAAAATGCGATTCTTCCTCGTTCCTCGTTCGGAATGACAAATCATCCATAAAAACTTTTATTAAATAATTGATATTCAAATATATAATAATCTAACTCAGGTTGATTTACTTATGTGGTTCTTAATTATTCCACCGTAACCGATTTTGCTAAATTTCTTGGTTGATCAACATTTTTACCAAGCATGACAGCAATATGGTAAGAAAGTAGTTGCAACGGAATGGTGGTTAACAATGGCGATAAAGATTCCAACGTTTCAGGAACTTCAATCACGTGATCTGCTAAGGCCCTTACATCAACATCGCCTTCAGTAACTATACCGATGATTTTTCCTTTTCTTGATTTAATTTCCTGAATATTACTTACCACTTTTTCGTAATGTCCTTTTTTAGTGGCAATTACAACAATAGGCATGTTTTCATCAATTAAAGCAATAGGGCCATGTTTCATTTCTGCAGCGGGATAACCTTCCGCATGAATATATGATATCTCTTTGAGTTTTAAAGCACCTTCTAAAGCTACCGGGAAATTATAACCTCTCCCTAAGTATAAGAAATTATGCACGTCTTTATAAATATTTGCAATCATTTTGATGTGATCATCAGATTCTAACACTTTTTCAACTTTTTTCGGAATCATTTCCAACTCAAGTAAATGAAGACGAAAATCTGAACTGGAAATCGTGCCTTTAGCCCGGGCAAGACGCAAGGCTATTAACGTTAACACGGTAATTTGAGTTGTAAAAGCTTTTGTTGATGCAACCCCTATTTCAGGACCCGCATGCGTATAAGCACCTGTATCTGTTTCTCTTGCAATGGAAGATCCAACAACATTACAAACACCAAAAACAAAAGCACCTTTAGATTTTGCTAATTTAATGGCGGCAAGTGTGTCGGCTGTTTCACCTGATTGTGAGATGGCTATGATGACATCTTTTTCTGTTATGATTGGGTTTCTATATCTAAATTCTGAAGCGTATTCAACTTCCACAGGAATTCTGGCTAAATCTTCAAAAATGTATTCTGCCACTAAACCAGCATGCCAAGACGTACCACAAGCCACAATAATGATTCTATCCGCATTAAGAAACCTTTTCATGTTATCTTCAACACTTGACATTTTTATAATGGCTTCTTCCCGGTTGAGCCTTCCTCTATAAGTGTCAGTAATGGCCTTAGGCTGCTCAAAAATTTCTTTTAACATAAAATGATCAAAACCTCCTTTTTCAATCTGATCCAGATTCATTTGTAGCTTTTGAACATATGGGGCAACTAAAGAATCATCTTTAATTTTTCTGATTTTTATGTCTTTGTGTAATCTTATAATGGCCATTTCTTCATCTTCTAAATAAATGGCATTTTGGGTATATTCTATAAACGGAGACGCATCGCTGGCTATAAAAAACTCATCTTTACCTACACCAATAGCCAATGGACTCCCTAAACGTGCAATAACAATTTCTTTAGGCTGGGTTTTGTCGAAAACGGCAATAGCATAAGCCCCAACCACCTGATTTAATGCTATTTGAACGGCTTGCCCTAATTTTACGTTTTCTTGTTTTTTGACGTCTTCAATAAGATTAACCAAAACTTCAGTATCTGTATCTGATTGAAATGTGTATCCTCTGGTGATTAATTCTTTTTTGAGTGATTCATAATTCTCAATAATACCATTATGGATGATTACTAAATTTCCGGAATTTGAATAATGTGGATGTGAATTGACGTCATTTGGAACCCCATGGGTTGCCCATCTGGTATGGCCAATACCAATATTTCCGTTTTGTGATATTTCTTTTTCTAGCCTGGTTTCTAAATCTACAACTTTCCCTTTAGTTTTGCATACGTTTAGGTCAGTGCCATCAAATAATGCAATGCCTGCACTATCATATCCACGGTATTCCAATCGTTTTAAACCTTCAATAATAATAGGGTAAGCATCTCTTGGGCCAATATATCCAACTATTCCACACATGATTTATTAATTTAATTTGGGGTTATATTAAAGTCAATGCAAATATGTAAATTTAATTTACATGAATGATAAATAATATATAAAGTCATTGTTTTATACGATGAAATTCGTTTCTATTGAATAATAGAAATGAATTTTAGCGCATAATATTATTCTGACAATAATTAATGCTAATTATTTTGGGTCAGTAAAAAAGACTTCCAATGCCATTCTTTTATTTACCGGTACGCTTTGGCTGCTACCGTATAAAATAGTGCCTCTAGGTGTGATAACAGATGCCGATGGAACTGCTGTCACAATATCTTTACTGTTTAATATGTTTGTACTGGCTGTATAATTAACATTGGTAGATAAAACCAATCCTATTTTAGTGTTAGTGGAATCTTTAAGCAATATATTATTAAGATGTTCTGTTAGGCGTATTTTGTATTTTGAAATGCCAGAATCATCCGTTGTCCGTTGTCCTAAATGTATATATAGCGAATTATACGGATTAGATGTATTACTAGTGGGATCCGCAAGGTAATCTATTAAAGGGATATTGTTTTTAACATCATAAGCATAGATTCTGTCATATTTATGATAATCTTCTGAAGGCGATGTCATAGTCTCATCTTCATACACTACTAGTTGGGCTTCATTAATTAGTTTTTTCAATACAAATTGACCATTTTTCACAATGTAATCACCATTACCGTCCACAGCTCTATAGGTTTTCTTAAAAGCTTCTAATGTGCTCATAGTTTCGCCATTATAATCAACATCCCCATTAAACAAATCAACTACCGCCATAGAGCCCAGGCTTTTAAGATATAGTTTATCATCTCCTAAAGTGGAGTTCCCATTTTCTAAAGAAACCAGATTGTAATTGTTTATAAATGTATTGACCTTGTTGCCAGTAAAATTTAAAACATAGCTGCTATTTTGGCGTACAGTTGCATCAGTTGAAGAGTCGTAGGAATAATAAATAGTTATGCTAGACCCAGTACCTGCAATATTAAGCATGATCATATTGCCATTTCCACCAATTGCTTCGGCTTTAAAATAAAGACCTCTAAAATAATTTTTAAAGTTATTGGCATTACTTAATTCAGCACTGCCTTCTTTATCTAAAATAGCAGATTTCCAAAAAGCAACATCTAAAGATGCTCTTAAAGCAGGGACTGATCGTGTTGTAACAGGGGTATCTGTGTCTTTACCAGTGGTTGTTTTAATGGCATCACTGCTAGGTATAAAATCAGGATTTTCATAAATAAGGCTACCTATATGGCTATCAAAATCTATGGTAGAATTTTCTGTTATAGCAAAATTATCTGTATAATTAATAACCCCATTAGAAAATGAATAATAGCTTTGAGGATCGTTAAATTCAGTATTAGGGTTAAAATCCCTTAGAAAATATTTATTTTCATAGACCGACAATTTAATGGCAGCGTTTCCAAATAATGAATCGCTTATTGAATAAACCGTATTCCCATCAGCATCCGGAGAATTGGCACTTACTTTATTGAAATAAGGAATGGTTAAAATAACAGAATCAATGGCCGCATTAGCTCCAAAAACCGGATTAAAGGTTGCAGGTGTTATTTGGGTAATAATACTTGCTGTAGTTTGACCATAGGCAGGGTCATTAAATACACCTAATAAACTAGAGTTTAAATTGTTTATTTTAACAGAATCAAGTTTTTTGTTATACGCAACAATGGGCAATTGCGCATTATCTATATTGAAATGTTTTATCCCTATCACGTCACTTTCTAGGGTATTAAAATCTGCGTCACATGCTATAATAGCCAATATTGTAATTAGGATAACACTGGTGAATTTCAGGGCTTTAAATATTTTTCTCATATGTTGATTGTGAAGAACAATTGGTTTAAACTATTACTTTTGAATTTAAAAACTCTGTGTAGGCATCACCAAATTCATCTTTAAATTTATATTCCAAAACAGGCTTTTTTGAGTTTTTTACATAGGATTGTAAATCGTCTGGAATTTCTTCAGACCCTATAATAAGCGCATCAGAATAGTCAACAGCCAATTTCATTAAGTTTGTATAAGACGGTGTTTTTAGTATTTTAAAGGCGTCTTCACTGATATTATCAAATTTTACTTTATTAAACATGTCGTTGTTTAACGTTTCATCAAAACTTTGTTTATATATAGATGTTATTATTTTACTGTCACTAAACAAAGGTTCATCTTTATAGTATTCTTTTAAATAAAGAGGCAATAATGAAGCAAGCCAACCATGAACATGTATAACGTCTGGAGACCAATTTAATTTTTTAACAGTTTCAATAACACCTTTTGCAAAGAAAATGGCACGCTCGTCATTATCCGGAAATAAATTCCCATTTTCATCGGTTAAGGTTGCTTTTCTTTTAAAATACTCATCATTATCTATAAAGTAAACCTGTATCCGCTCCTTAGGGATTGAGGCCACTTTAATAATTAGAGGCATATCTAAATCATTAATCACTAAATTTATCCCTGATAATCTTATAACTTCGTGCAATTGATGCCTTCTCTCATTAATATTACCATATCTCGGCATGAAAATTCTGATTTGACCACCTTGTTGATTCACCATTCTAGGTGCTTCAAAAGACATTGAAGAAATTTCAGTTTCAGGTAAATATGGCACTACTTCAGATGATACATACAATATCCTCTTATCTTTCATAAATAGGGTGCTTTTGAAAATTCAAAATAAAAAACACGCAAAAGTACAAAAATTTATGCAGATTGATTGTAAAATCTTAAGTTTGCAACCGTTAATTTTTTATTAAAGAATGAAGGTTTTTTCAGAAATAGAGCAAATTACTTCAGCTATTGAAGCATTTAAAGTGCAGCATTTAACCATTGGCTTAGTACCTACCATGGGTGCTTTACATCAAGGGCATTTGGCATTGGTAAAAAATGCAATGGCAAATAATGATATAGTAATTGTGAGTGTTTTTGTAAACCCAACACAGTTTGATAAAGAAGAAGATTTAAAAAAATACCCCAGAACGCTTGATAATGATGTATTGCTTTTAGAATCAATTTCTAAAGACATTATCATATTTGCACCACCAGTTAAAGCTATTTATAAAGGAAACACAGTTTCTCAGATTTTTGATTTTGATGGATTGGAGTTTGAAATGGAAGGCAGGTTTAGGCACGGACATTTTGATGGTGTAGGAACTATTGTAAAAAAATTGTTTGAAATTGTAAAACCGGATAACGCTTATTTTGGTGAGAAGGATTTTCAACAATTACAAATCATCAAGAAATTGGTGAGTAAATACCATATTCCGGTGCATGTTGTGGGTTGTAAAATACATAGAGAATCTTCGGGTTTAGCCATGAGTTCAAGAAATACGCGACTGTCAGTAACACAAAAAGATGAGGTGCCTTTTATTTATAAAACCCTAAAAACTGCCAAAAAACATTTTGGCACAAAAAGTGCTAATCAAATTACTAAATGGGTGACAAAACAGTTTGAAAACAACCCTTTATTAAAATTGGAATATTTCATAATTGCTGATGTTGACTCATTAAAAGAATTGAAGCGAAAATCAAAAAACAAAAAATACAGGGCATTTATTGCAGTTTATGCTGGGGAAATTCGACTAATTGATAATATCGCGTTAAATTAATATCTTTGCCACATGCAAGTTCAAGTAGTAAAATCAAAAATACATAGAGTAAAATGCACCGGTGCAGACCTTAACTACATTGGTAGTATAACCATTGATGAAGATTTAATGGAGGCTGCTAATATTATTCAAGGCGAAAAAGTTCAGATTGTTAATAATGACAATGGCGAACGATTAGATACTTATGTGATACCTGGGCCACGAAACAGTGGTGAAATTACCCTTAATGGCGCAGCTGCCAGAAAAGTTTCAATAGGAGACACCTTAATATTAATTACCTATGCCTTTATGGATATTGAAGAAGCAAAAACGTTTAAGCCTTCATTGGTATTTCCTGATGAGGCCACCAACTTATTAAAATAACCCTTTGAGTCAAAATATAAAAAAAGCACTAAAAATCATACTCCCATTATTATTGGGAGTTTTTTTAGTATGGTATTCCCTCTCAAAAGTATCATTGGATGAATTGCTTCTATATTTCAAAAAGGCAGATTATAAATGGATTATTGTTGGAGTTTTTTTAGGCTTATTAAGTCATATGTCCAGAGCCTACAGGTGGTTGTTTATGCTGGAACCCATGGGTTATAAAATTAAATTCCCCAATAGTGTCATGGCTGTTTTTGCCACCTATTTAATTAACTATACCATTCCAAGAGCAGGTGAAGTTGCCAGGGCCACTATTTTAACCAATTATGAACAGGTTCCTTTTGAAAAAGGATTTGGAACCATTGTTTCTGAACGAATTGCTGATTTAATTGTTATGTTTGGAATTATTGCAATAACCCTGTTTCTTCACTTTGATTTTATATTTAGTTTTTTCATACAAAAATTTAATCTTCCTAAAATTATTATGGGGATCATGGTGCTAATCATAATTGCAGTAATTGCATTCATGTTTTTAAAACGAAGTAAGTCTAAAATCGCGTTAAAGACCAAAAAGTTCATGAACGGATTACTAGAAGGGGTTTTTAGCATTTTTAAAATGAAAAAAAAGTGGCCATTTATTTTTCATACACTTTTTATCTGGAGCATGTATGTACTCATGTTTTATGTCACGTCCTTTGCTGTTGAAGAATTGCATGGTATTTCAATGGGGGCTATTTTAATTGGATTTCTTTTTGCAAGTTTTAGTATTGCGGCAACCAATGGCGGTATTGGATCGTATCCATTAGCTATCTATGCAGCGTTTTCAATTTTTGGAATTGCTAAAGAGCCCAGTTTAGCCTTTGGCTGGATTATTTGGTCTTCACAAACATTAATGATTATTCTATTAGGGGGTTTGTCATTAATATATTTGCCTATTTACAATCGAAAAAGACAAGCAAAGCAACTTTAATTCTAGTAAAAAGGTTTCAAATACTTTGCTTTTAAACTTTCGCTTTATTTGTTACCTTGCCATATATAATTTCTCAAATCAAACCAATGAAATCAATTATTTACTGTTTATTCTTGTTGTGTTCGTTCAATTATGTTCAATCTCAGGTTATTTATGAGCCCATAGAATCTTCTAAGCTAGGAGAGTCACGAGAACTTAAAATACAATTGCCCAGAGGTTATGGTGATGATGATAAAAAAACATATCCATTATTTATAGTATTTGATGGGGATTATTTATTTGAAGCTGTAGCGGGAGATGTTGATTATTATTCCTATTGGGAAGATATGCCGGAGGCCATTGTTGTAGGCGTAAATCAGGATGATAAACGATATGATGATTGTCTGTATTCTGAACAAAATTCGCTGCCCATTGAAACCGGAGCTAAATTTTTTGAATTTATTGGAGTCGAACTCATTCCATATCTTCAAAACAAATATAGAATAGGTAATTTTAAGGTTGCAGTTGGTCATGGTGAAACAGCTAATTTTATTAATTATTATTTACTCAAACAACAACCCTTATTTCAAGGGTACATTGTTGTTAGCCCGGAACTAGCACCTCAAATGAATACATTTGTGAGTGAAAGATTAGCCAAAATTGAAAATAAAACATTTTATTATTTAGCAACATCAACCAATGATGATGCTTCTATAAAAAAGGACGTTGAAGATTTAAACACAAGTTTTGCAATGCTTGATAATAAAAATTTGTTTTACGATTTTGATTTGTTTGATGGTCCATCCCATTATTCAGTTCCGGCACATGCCATTCCAAATGCCTTGGAAAATATTTTTTCAGTATTTCGGCCCATAAGTAAGACCGAGTACAAAGAAAAAATCCTTAATCTTGAAACGTCTCCAGTAGTTTATCTTGAAGAAAAATATCAAACTATAAATGAATTGTTCGGAATTAAAAAACAAATTCTTATCAATGATTTTAAAGCCATTGCGGCAGCTATTGAAAAAAAGGAAGAGTTTCAATACTTTGAAGAATTAGGAAAAATAGGTAGAAAAGAGTATCCAAATACGCTTTTAGGCAACTATTATTTGGCACGTTTTTACGAGGAAACAGGGGAGCCTAAAAAAGCTATGAGAACCTACCAATCAGGATATTCTTTTGAAGAAATTGGAGGCATCACTAAAGATTTAATGTTGCAAAAAGCAGATGCTATTAAGGCAGATTTTGGTTTTTAACGAAGGGATAAATCCAACATCATTCTCGAAACAACAGATTTTGAAGATTATTAAACTTTAAACTAATTAATCCCTCTCCTTTGGAGAGGTTAGGAGTGGCTTATGGCAAAAGTAAAAACAACATTTTTTTGTCAGCATTGTGGCAACCAATATGCGAAATGGCAGGGACAATGTACGGCCTGTAAAGAATGGAATTCTATTGTTGAAGAAGTTATTCAAAAAGAAGAAAAAATAGACTGGAAATCATCAAATTCATCTGTAAAACGCGTATCAAAACCCTTACTTATTCAGGATATTGATACCTCACAAGAAGCACGATTAGATACGTTTGATGGTGAATTCAACCGTGTTTTGGGTGGTGGCATAGTTCCCGGCTCTTTAATTCTTTTAGGTGGTGAACCAGGGATTGGAAAAAGCACTTTATTACTCCAGATTTCGTTAAAACTGCCCTATAAAACCTTATATGTTTCTGGGGAAGAAAGTCAGAAACAAATAAAAATGCGGGCTGAACGCATTTATCCTGGCAATACCAATTGTTATATTTTAACCGAAACAAAAACACAAAATATATTTAAGCAAATTGAAGCATTAACACCAGATATTGTGGTGATTGATTCCATTCAAACCCTTCATAGTGATTATTTAGAATCCTCTTCTGGCAGTATTTCACAAATTAAAGAATGTACTGCGGAACTCATTAAATTTGCAAAAGAAACAGCAACTCCGGTTGTTTTAATTGGCCACATCACTAAAGATGGTACCATTGCCGGACCAAAAATTTTAGAACATATGGTGGATACGGTTTTGCAATTTGAAGGCGACCGCAATCATGTTTTTAGAATTTTGAGAGCGAATAAAAACCGTTTTGGCTCCACCAATGAGTTAGGTATCTATGAAATGCAAGGTTCTGGTTTACGTGAAGTTACCAATCCGTCTGAATTATTAATCTCAAAGAAAGATGAAGAGTTATCTGGAAATGCCGTTGCCGCCACTTTAGAAGGCATGCGCCCATTAATGATAGAAGTTCAAGCCTTGGTGAGCACTGCGGTTTATGGAACACCACAGCGAAGCGCTACAGGTTTTAATGCTAAACGGCTTAACATGTTGTTGGCTGTTTTAGAAAAACGCGCAGGTTTCAGATTAGGTGCCAAGGATGTGTTTTTAAATATTACCGGGGGCATCAATGTCGATGATCCTGCCATAGATTTAGCTGTTGCCGCCGCCATACTATCATCAAATGAAGATGTTGCCCTGCAAAAGGATTTTTGTTTTGCGGCTGAGGTTGGTTTGTCTGGTGAAATTCGCCCGGTACAACGTGTGGAGCAACGCATATTAGAAGCTGAAAAATTAGGGTTTTCAACCATTTTTGTTTCGAAATACAATAAAATTTCACTAAAAAATACGGCGATTAAAATTCAATTGATTTCTAAAATTGAAGATCTGGTTGGGTATCTGGTTTGATTCAAAAAAATAGATATTAAAACATGAGTAAAAATATAATTCCTTCGGAAAGTATTATCAAAAAGATTTTTGTTTTTAGAGGTCAAAAAGTGATGTTAGATAAAGATTTAGCTGAAATGTATCAAGTAGATACAAAACGCCTCAACGAACAAGTTAAAAGAAATATAAATCGTTTCCCTGAAAGTTTTATGTTTCAACTCACTAAAGAAGAATGGACAAACTTGAAGTCGCAAAATGCGACCTCAAGTTGGGGAGGACGAAGAAGTGAACCTTTTGCCTTTACAGAACATGGAATTTTAATGGTATCAAGTGTTTTAAATAGTGAAATAGCTATAAAAATGAGTGTTCAAATTATAGAAACCTTTGTTCAACTTAGGAAAATTGCTAATAATTATGAAGAAATAATGCAAAAAATGCAGCAAATGGAATCTCAATATAATAATCAGTTTTCTGAAATTTATGAAGCTTTGCAACAATTGCTTTCAATCCCAAAAGAACAAACAAGACCTAAAATAGGTTATAAAAAAAATTGAAAATTTAGTTGGATTTGTGGTGTGATGTGATTGCGAGCATAGTAAATCAATCTTTTAAATAGAGTTTCAATTCTAAGATTACTTTGATCGTTCCTCCTTCGTAATAAATGAAAGATTAATTTATTAAGTACATCATCTTCTATTTCCCCAAAATTCTTTAATTTCGCACCTCGATTAGAATTTTGATAACATGAGTGTTAAAACTTTGGTTTAGTGATGTTTGTGTTTTGCATCCTGTCCATGACTAAAGTTTACATCTGTCCATCATAATAAAATTAAAATTATCAGATGAAATTTCCTGAATATAAAGGACTTGACTTACCAAAAGTTGCAGAAGAAATTCTCAATTATTGGCAAGAAAACAAGGTGTTTGAAAAAAGTGTCACGACAAGAGAAGGCCATGAACCATATGTATTTTTTGAAGGACCACCCTCTGCAAACGGACTTCCGGGTGTGCATCACGTTTTAGCACGTGCCATTAAAGATATTTTTCCGCGGTACAAAACCATGAAAGGCTATCAAGTTAAGCGAAAAGCGGGCTGGGATACACATGGGCTGCCTATTGAATTGGGTGTTGAAAAAGAGTTGGGTATTACTAAAGAAGATATTGGTAAAACAATTTCTGTTGAAGACTATAATGCGGCCTGTAGAAAAGCTGTGATGCGTTATACAGATGTTTGGAATGACCTGACACAAAAAATGGGTTATTGGGTAGATATGGACGACCCATATATCACATACGAACCAAAATATATGGAAAGTGTTTGGTGGTTACTAAAGCAAATTTATGATAAGAAATTGTTGTATAAAGGCTATTCCATTCAGCCATATTCACCAAAAGCAGGAACAGGTTTAAGTTCGCATGAGTTAAACCAACCAGGTACGTATCAAGATGTAACTGATACAACTGTGGTTGCTCAGTTCCTCACCCCAACCCTCTCCAAAGGAGAGGGAGACCATTCTGTGTGGGAGGCTTTTAAACTCTCCCCTCCTTTGGAGGGGTCGGGGGAGGCTTACTTTCTAGCATGGACAACCACGCCTTGGACGCTTCCAAGTAATACGGCTTTAACCGTTGGTTTAAAAATTGAGTACGTTCTGATAGAAACATTCAATCAATATACGTTTGAACCTATTAAAGTTATTCTTGCTAAAAAATTAGTTGATTATCAATTTGCAGGAAAATTTAATCAGGTAAATGATAAAGCTGAATTGTTAACATATAAACCTGAAGACAAAAAGATTCCCTATAGAATTATTAGCGAATGTAAAGGAAAAGATTTAGTTGGAATTAAATACGAACAACTAATGCCTTATGCTTTGCCAAACGATAACCCTGAAAACGCCTTTAGAGTTATTTCAGGGGATTTTGTTACCACCGAAGATGGAACTGGAATCGTTCATACGGCGCCAACTTTTGGAGCAGATGATGCCATGGTTGCAAAACTTGCAACACCAGAAGTGCCGCCAATGTTAGTGAAAGACGAGAATGGGAATTTGGTGCCTTTGGTAAATTTACAAGGTAAGTTCAGACCAGAAATGGGTGAATATGCTGGTAAATATGTAAAGAATGAATATTACAATGATGGGGAAGCTCCGGAACGTTCAGTTGATGTTGAAATTGCCATCAAATTAAAAGAAGAAAACAAAGCCTTTAAGGTCGAAAAATATAAACATAGCTATCCAAACTGTTGGAGAACCGATAAACCAATACTTTACTATCCGTTAGATTCCTGGTTTATTAAAGTGACTGATGTGAAGGACAGAATGTTCGAATTGAACGAAACGATCAACTGGAAGCCAAAAGCAACAGGGACAGGTCGTTTTGGAAACTGGTTAGCAAATGCCAACGATTGGAACTTATCACGGTCCCGTTATTGGGGCATTCCATTACCCATTTGGAGAACTGAAGACGGTAAAGAAGAAATATGTATTGGTTCTGTTGAAGAACTAAAATCTGAAATGAAAAAAGCAGTTTCAGCTGGTGTTTTAGCAAAAGATATTTTTGAAAGTTTTGAAGTTGGAAACAATTCCGAAGAAAACTATGCAAAAATAGATTTGCATAAAAACATTGTTGATGAAATTGTATTGGTTTCAGTTTCAGGAAAACCAATGAAACGCGAAAGCGATTTAATAGACGTGTGGTTTGATTCAGGGTCCATGCCGTATGCACAATGGCATTATCCTTTTGAAGAAGCCCCCTCTAACTCCCCCAAAGGGGGAGAACCCAAACGTTCCTACGGATATGAAACTGCGAGAAAATCTTCTTATCATTTAATTAATGAACTTAAGAAAGAAAGAATTAAGAATCCTACTGAAGCGGAAAAAGTACTTTGGGAATCTTTAAAGACCAAACAATTAGATGGTTATAAGTTTAGAAGAGAACATATTATAGACGAGTATATCGTTGATTTTGTATGTTTAGCTAAAAACCTGGTTATTGAAGTTGATGGTGGTTATCATAACCATCCAGAAATACAAGAAGCTGATACATTTAGAACTGAAAACTTAGAAAATTTAGGTTTTAGGGTTATTAGATTTACTAATGAGGAGGTTATGGGAAACATTGATAGTGTTTTAGAAAAGATAGCGTACGAGTTGCGTATGGGTTTTTCCCCTTTGGGGAAATTAAAAGGGGCTTTCCCCGCTGATTTTATTGCTGAAGGCGTTGATCAAACCAGAGGTTGGTTTTATACGCTTCACGCTATTGCCACTATGGTTTTCGATTCTGTAGCCTATAAAAACGTGGTATCCAACGGATTGGTTTTAGATAAAAACGGACAAAAAATGTCCAAGCGTTTAGGAAATGCGGTGGACCCTTTTGAAACCATATCAACATACGGAGCCGATGCCACCCGTTGGTACATGATTTCTAACGCAAATCCTTGGGATAATTTAAAGTTTGATTTAGAAGGCATTGAAGAAGTAAAACGAAAGTTCTTCGGAACCCTTTATAACACGTATTCCTTTTTTGTACTCTATTCAAATCTTGATAAATTTAAATATACTGAAGCGGATATTCCCTTAGAAGAACGACCAGAAATTGACCGTTGGATTTTGTCTGAATTACACACGTTAATTAATAAGGTAGATGAGTATTATGCTGATTATGAACCCACAAAGGCAGCGCGTGCCATTTCAGATTTTACACAAGATTATGTAAGTAATTGGTTTGTTCGCTTGAGCAGAAGACGTTTCTGGAAAGGCGATTACCAACAAGATAAAATTTCTGCATATCAAACGCTTTACACATGTTTGCTTACCATAGCTAAATTAGGAGCGCCAATTGCACCTTTCTTCATGGATAGATTGTATTTAGATTTAAATGCTGTCACCAAAAAAGAAACATTTGAAAGTGTGCATTTAGCAAATTTCCCTGTTTTCGATTCTGCTTTTGTTAATAAGAGTTTGGAACGCAAAATGGAAAGTGCCCAAACAATATCATCCTTAGTATTGTCGTTAAGAGCTAAGGAAAAGATTAAAGTACGTCAACCTCTTCAAAAAATAATGATTCCAGTTGATAGCAAACAACAAAAGGAAGAGATTTTGGCGGTATCAGATTTGATAAAGCACGAAGTGAATGTGAAAGAAATTGAGCTTTTAGAAGAAGCTTCGGATATATTGGTAAAGCAAATCAAACCCAATTTCAAAACCTTAGGCCCGCGTTTCGGCAAGGATATGAAAGCCATTGCCAACGCCGTTATGAACTTTGATTCAGAAGATATTAACAAAATTGAACAAAGTGGTGTTTTAGACTTTGTAATCAATGAAAAAAATATAACTTTATCCCTTGAGGATGTTGAAATTACATCTCAAGATATAGAAGGATGGTTGGTAGCAAATGAAGGCTCCATTACAGTTGCGTTAGACGTTACCATATCTGATGAATTGCGTAAAGAAGGCATTGCCAGGGAGCTGGTAAACAGAATACAAAATTTACGAAAAGATTCGGGATTTGAAGTGACTGATAGAATTGATGTACAGCTTCAAAAGGATGATAAAATTGTGAATGCAGTTGAAGCTAATATAGCGTATATTAAAGCAGAAACATTAACAGAGAAATTAGAGATAATAGAACAAATAGATAACGGCATTGAAATCGCTTTTGATGATGTAAATACCAAATTGTTTATTAACAAACATTAAAATTATGAATTTAGACGCGAATTTAAGATACTCGGATAAAGATTTAGCAGAATTTAAAGACTTGATCAAAGAAAAAATACAAAAAGCTCAAAATGATTTAGAGCTTATTAAAAGTGCCTACATGAATAACCATGATAATGGCACTGAAGACACGTCACCAACTTTTAAAGCGTTTGATGAAGGAAGTGAAGTAATGAGTAAAGAATCAAACTCGCAATTAGCAATTAGACAAGAAAAGTTTATTCGCGATTTAAAAAATGCGTTAATCCGTATTGAAAATAAAACGTATGGTGTTTGCAGGGTTACCGGGAAACTAATTAATAAAGAACGTTTAAAATTAGTACCTCATGCCACTTTAAGTATTGAGGCAAAAAACATGCAATAATAATTAATAATTATATATTTGAAACGTCTCTCCCGATAACTATCGGGATTGAGACGTTTTTATTTTGGCTAACGCGATGTCCTTAAAAAAATCAATCATTGTCATTATTGTTATTTTACTTATTGACCAAATAAGTAAATTGTATATAAAAACCCATTTTGCATTAGGCGACGAATACATTGTATTTCATTGGTTTAGAATTTATTTTGTGGAAAATGACGGAATGGCTTGGGGTACAAAACTTAGTGATTTTACATCATTTATTTCTGAAAGAACAGCTAAAATAGCCTTAACGGTATTTAGAATAATAGCTATAGTTGGTATAGGTTATTGGCTAGTTGAAGCAACCAGAAATAGAAGCCCCAAAGTATTAATAATTGCCATAGCCTTAATTTTTGCAGGAGCACTTGGAAACATCATAGACTCTGTTTTTTATGCTATTTTGTTTAATGATAGTTACGGACAAGTGGCTACATTTTTACCGCTTGAAGGGGGTTATGATGGCATTCTACATGGGCGCGTAGTTGACATGCTTTATTTTCCGCTTTGGAAAGGGTATTTGCCAGAATGGTTACCTTTATATGGAGGAAAATTCTTTACTTTTTTTGAACCCGTTTTTAATGTTGCGGATATGGCAATAAGTACAGGGTTTATTATGTTATTAGTATTTAATAAAAAGGCGTTTCCTAAGAAGTAAATACTATCTTAAAAACGGTAAATCTCATTTTGGGTTACACAATAATCCAGTGTGACATCGCTTTCAAAAACATCGGAAATCTCGGCTTCAGCATCAAAAAAAGAGAGTCCAATTTTCAAGGTTTCAGGGGTGCAATCCGCTAAAAATGTATCATAAAAACCTTTGCCATAACCTACCCGATTGCCCTTTTTATCAAACGCTAAAAGCGGAATAAAAACAACGTTTATTTTTTCCGAAGAAATTTCTATACCATCAACAGGTTCAGGGATATGGTAATTATTTTTCTTAATAACGGTATTATCAGTTAATAAATAATGTTTCATCTTGCCCGTTCTAAAATCACTTTTAGAAATCACGATATGTTTATCTTTTCCTGATAAAATATTCAAAATATAATCAGTGTTAACTTCTTTTTGTTCTTCTATGGATAGAAATATATGATAAAAAGAATAGTCCCACACAGGTAATTTAAGAAGTTGATTGGCTATGGCCATACTAAAATCTTCAACCTGATTTATTGATAAGGTTTTACGAAGCGCTTTGTATTTTACCCGTAATTCAGATTTAGTCATAAAACAAGCACTAATTTTTGAGTTTAGTAGTAATATGAAATAATGCATCACCCTGATACACTAAGGACGCTTCATTGATATTAATAATATAACCATCAATAGTTGATTTCACCGTGTGGTGAAGTTTACCATATGGATCAGTAATTTGCCCTAACACATCGTCAATATTGACTTTAGTATACATGTCAATTTTCGCTTTAAACATACCAGAGCGTCTGGCCCGAAGCCATTTGCTATCATCAACAAATTTGGTTGGTTCTTTTGGAGGACTTGATTTTTTCTTCACATTCAGCATCTCATAATGATTTAAAATGCGTTTTGCTCCTTCAATTCCAATTTTTGAAATTGTATCGTCAACAAATGATGATTTTCCACCTTCAAATAATAATATAGGTTTGCCTATTTGATGACATGCATTTCTGAAAGATTTAGCTAAGTTGTTGGAATATAACGTAAACGGAGCACCAAAAACAGTAGCTAAATCTTCAAGTTTTTGATCCTCTTTAATAATCCTGATTTGGGCCGCATTAAATCGGCTGGCTCCACCGGTATGAAAATCTATGATTAAATCAACTTCGGGAATTATTTCATGAATTAACCTATGGGCAACCCTGCTGGCTAAAGAACCACTTGCTGAACCGGGGAATACCCGATTTAAATCTCGTCCGTCAGGGAAATTCCTTGAACTATTTAAAAACCCAAAGACATTCAGTATGGGCATACAAATAATGGTCCCGCGTTTGGGCTTGTTTATTTTGGTTGCAATAAGTTGCCGTACAATATCAACACCGTTAATTTCATCCCCATGAATACCTGCAGTAAATAAAATAGTTGGTCCCGGTTTTTTGGAGCGTTCTATGATTACAGGAACTTCAATGGCCGTTGATGTATGTAATTTAGCAATATTAAAATTGATTTCTTTTGACGCTCCCAAAGGAATGTCATGACCTAAAATAGAAATAATACGTTTGCAATCCTTAGTCATAAAACAGTTTAAACGTTACGTTCAATATACCTAATAATAGATTTTGCAATATCCTTTTTGGTGGCTGCTTCTATACCTTCTAGACCAGGAGAAGAATTCACTTCTAAAATTAAAGGGCCACGAGCCGATTGCAATAAGTCCACACCGCAAATACCTAAACCAAGGGCTTTTGCCGCTCTTAATGCTGCATTTTCTTCTTCATCCGTTAATTGAATGATATCAGCACTTCCGCCTCTATGCAAATTGGACCTGAATTCACCTTCCTTTCCTTGTCGTTTCATGGCGCCAACTACCGTGCCATCAACCACAAAAACCCGGATATCTGCGCCTTTGGATTCTTTAATAAATTCTTGTACAATCACACGCGCTTGTAATCCGTTAAACGCTTCTAAAACGGATTCAGCCGCATTATTAGTTTCAGCTAAAACGACCCCCAATCCTTGTGTGCCTTCCAGTAATTTTATCACTAATGGGGCGCCACCAACATAATTTATAATTTCAGTCACATCTTTGGCATAATTAGAAAACGCTGTTTTTGGCATGCCCAATCCCGCACGCGATAATACCTGAAGGCTTCTTAATTTATCACGAGATCTGACTAAAGCTTGAGATTCAACCGTAGAAAACACTTTCATCATTTCAAATTGCCTCACTACTGCCGTTCCATAAAAAGTTACGGATGCTCCAATCCTTGGAATGATAGCGTCAATATGTGCTAAGTGCTTTCCTTTATAAATTACCGCAGGATTCTTTTTTTCAATAATAATCTCGCACATTAAAGGATCTATGACCTCTACTGTATGTTTACGTTGAATAGCCGCTTCAACCAATCTTTTGGTAGAATACAAACGAGGATTTCTTGATAGAATTACTATATTCATTAATTTGTTTGTTTTTTGTTATTTTCAAAAGATAGGTTTTTCAGACTGACGTCTACAATAAACTTTTTATTTAAAAAGCGTCTCCCTATTAAAATGGGATATTTCATGTCATCCCTGGTGCTTAAAGTCAAATTTATTCTATATTTTTTATTAAAAAGCAACATGGTTGTTTTTACTTTAAAACGCTGTTGTACAATGCCATTGCTGCTTTTTACTTTAGCGATATTATAATTTGAAAATATAATCTCCTTGCCATTATAAAGCGGATGGCCTTTATCATAAAACTTGCATTTTAGCAAATCATTCTCAACAATTACTTGATGGCAATGAATGGAAGACGTGTATGCCCCGGTGTCAATTTTTATATCAATACCATATAAATCAAGCAACGGAAAATCTGCCTTATCAATTCTGCCAATAATTTTTTTAGGCATTTTTAGTTTTAAAATAGGCACGCAAGATATGAAAAAAATCATGGTAAAATTAAAATGACAAGCACCGTAGTATTGAAATGTTTTCGGATATGTTTATCTTTGAATTCATGAGTAAATCAGCATTAGAAATTCAACTACAAACTTTGCCGCATCAACCTGGGGTTTATCAGTATTTTAATGATGAAGGAATCATTATATATGTTGGAAAAGCTAAAGATTTAAAGAAACGGGTAAGTTCATACTTTACAAAAACCCATGAAAATGGTAAAACCCGGGTTTTAGTAAAAAAAATTGCAAGTATCAAGCACATTGTAGTAGATACTGAAACCGACGCGTTGCTGTTAGAAAATAATTTAATTAAAAAATATCAACCTCGTTATAATGTCATGTTGAAAGACGACAAATCATATCCTTGGATTTGTATAAAAAAAGAACGTTTCCCAAGAGTGTTTTCAACACGACGTGTGATTAAAGATGGCAGTGAGTATTTTGGACCTTATACCAGTATGAAAACAGTGTCAACCTTATTGGATTTAATAAAAGGCCTTTATCATTTAAGGAATTGCAACTATGATCTGGCAGAAGATAAAATTGTAAATGGGAAATATTCTGTTTGTTTAGAGTATCATTTGGGCAATTGTAAAGGGGCTTGTGAAGGTTTTGAAACCGAGGATGCTTATAATGAAAGTATAAAGGCAATAAAAGAAATTTTAAAAGGAAATTTTAAGGATTCGCTTTCACAATTCAAAATTCAAATGAAACAATGTTCTGAACACATGCATTTTGAAGAGGCTCAAAAAATAAAAGAAAAAATTGAAGTTCTTGAAAATTACCAATCAAAATCTACGATAGTAAACCCAAAGATCAGTAATGTGGATGTGTTTTCAATTATGAGTGATGAAAGTTACGCGTATGTCAATTTTTTACAGTTATCTTATGGTTCCATTATCCGTTCGCATACTTTAGAAATAAAAAAGAAACTGGAAGAAACAGACCAGGAATTATTAGAACTGGCAATTATTGAAATCAGACAACGGTTCCACTCTAATTCCAAAGAAATTTATGTGCCATTTCAAGTTCAAGTTGGTGACAATTTGAAAGTAACTATTCCTAAGTTAGGTGATAAAAAACACATTTTGGATTTATCACTTCGCAATGCGAAATATTATAGAATGGAACGGTTTAAACAGATTAAAATCACCGATCCGGATAGGCATGTAAATAGAATTATGGCGCAAATGAAAACAGATTTACGTTTGCCTGCTGAACCAAGACATATTGAATGTTTTGATAATTCAAATATTCAAGGCACCAATCCGGTTGCGGCTTGCGTGGTTTTTAAAAACGGAAAACCAAGCAAAAAAGATTACAGGCACTTTAATATCAAAACGGTTGAAGGCCCTAATGATTTTGCCTCAATGGAAGAAGTAGTTTATAGAAGATACAAGCGGCTATTGGATGAAAATCAGCCACTACCCCAGTTAGTTATTATTGACGGTGGGAAAGGACAATTATCATCGGCTTTAAAAATTTTGGACACATTAAATTTAAGAGGAAAAATTGCCATTATCGGAATTGCAAAACGTTTGGAAGAATTATTCTACCCAAATGATCCAATTCCATTATATTTAGATAAAAAAAGTGAAACGCTTAAAATCATTCAGCAATTAAGAAATGAAGCACATCGTTTTGGCATAGAGCATCACCGTAACAGGCGCAGTAAAAGCGCTTTAAACACAGAATTGGAAACCATTTCTGGAATTGGAGATAAAACGGTTGTGGATTTATTGAAACATTTTAAATCTGCTAAACGAATAGCCAACGCAAAATTGGATGAACTGGAGGTTGTTGTTGGCATTTCAAGAGCTAAAAAAGTATATAATTTTTATCATAATCAATGAAAAACAGCCTTATTTTATTATTATCATTATTTATTGGTGTTTTTTGTTATTCTCAAGACTTAAACACAAATAAGGACAACATTAAAGTTGGTTTGGTATTAAGTGGTGGCGGCGCCAAAGGGTTGGCACATATAGGTGTGCTTAAAGTTATTGATAGATTGGGTATTCGGGTTGATTATGTTGCAGGGACAAGTATGGGGGCTATTATTGGGTCATTATATGCTTCAGGCTATACAGGAATTCAAATAGATTCTATATTTCATACAATCAATTTTGACGATCTTATAAACGATAATGTACCTAGAACTTCAAAGACATTTTATGAACGGGAGAATTCAGAAAAATACACTGTGGTTTTGCCTTTTGATCATTTTAAAATTCAATTACCTACGGCTTTATCTAGAGGGCAAAATACTTACAATTTAATATCTAAATTAACCTTACATGTCAATAATATTGAAAATTTCAAAGATTTACCAATTCCATTTTTTTGCATAGCAACAAATGTAGAGAGCGGTCAACAAGTAATTTTAGATAAAGGAAATTTAGCACAGGCAGTCATAGCAAGCGGCGCATTGCCAACATTATTTCAACCAGTAATTATTGATGATCAAATTTTAATAGATGGAGGTGTGGTAAACAATTATCCAGTTGATGAGCTTAAAGCAAAAGGGGTTGATGTGATTATTGGGGTTGATGTACAAGCTGATTTAGCTACTGGAATGGAGCTTATCTCAGCACCAGACATTCTACTTCAAATTAATAATTATAGAACCATCAAAGAGATGTATAAAAAGTCTAAAAAAACAGATGTTTATATAAAACCAGATGTGGAAGGCTATAATGTAGTTTCCTTTAATGAAGGTAAAAAACTCATCCAATTAGGTGGTGTTGCTGCTATGGATAAAATAGATGAATTAATAGATATTTCCAGGCATCAGTCTGTTAAAAGCCCAATGAGACCGCTGATAAAACCTGTTGACAGTATCAAAATAAATTCTATTACCATAAATGGCAACAACAATTATACTAGAGCATATGTATTAGGAAAGTTAAAATTAAAGTCAAACAAAAAAACGAGTTATGCGAAGTTTATAAATGGAATTAATAATTTAATAGCAACCAATAATTTTGATAGTTTTTTATATGAATTGAAACCATCAAATTATGATGAAGGCTATGATATGATTGCTGATTTAACAGAAAGCTCTATAACTACTTTTTTTAAGGCAGGCATTCATTATGACGATTTATACAAAAGCGCAGCTTTAATTAACCTGACTAAAAAACGGTTGTTCACAAAAAATGATGTGGCATATTTTGACCTTATCCTTGGTGATAATGTTAGATATAATTTTGAATATTATATTGATAATGGGTTTTATTGGAGCATAGGTTTCAAGTCAAGGTATAATCAATTTAGAAAAGCTATTTTAGCAGATGCCATATTAACGCCCAGTCAAATAGCGACCATTAACGTTAATAAACTGGATGTTTACCTGCAAGATTTTACCAATCAAATATATTTACAAACACTTTTTAGAAAAGACTTTTCATTAACGCTTGGTGCAGAACAAAAACTATTAACCATTACATCTGAAACGATTCTTACAAACGCCAATACTCCTAAAACCACTTTTGAAAACAGTAATTATTTAAGTTTGTTTGGAACGCTTAAATTTGATACCTATGATGATTTATATTTTCCAAAAGAAGGGTTTTTGTTTAATGGCGATTTCCATTTGTATTTATATTCATCAGACTATAATAAAAATTTTTCAGGGTTTTCAATAGCCAAGGCAACTATTGGGTTTTCACATAGTTTTTCAAATAAGTTCACAACAAATCTCACGGCGCAAGGAGGTTTCAAAATTGGAGATGATTCAGTTCGTTATCTTGATTTTGTGCTAGGTGGCTACGGAGCTCAATTAATTAATAATTTTATTCCGTTTCAAGGATATGATTTTATATCGCTTTCAGGAAATAGTTTTGTGAGTTCAAAATTAGCCTTGGATTATGAATTGTTTAAAAAGAACCATTTAAATTTATCAGCCAATATTGCCAATATAGAGGATAATATTTTTAAAACGGGCCAATGGTTTACAGCACCAAACTATACCGGTTATGCCTTAGGATATTCATTGGAAACTTTACTAGGCCCCGTTGAAGCAAAATATTCATGGTCGCCAGACACACATCAAGGATTTTGGTTTGTTAATGTAGGATTTTGGTTTTAATATGATACTATAAATCATTGAGAACTATTAGGCTAAAAACCCATAAAAAAGTACTTTTGCCAATGTGAAATTTTTGAAAGTATAAGATGAATCATGAAAGTTTATAAAGGAATAAATAAATTCAGGATGCGATTAATGCATCGTTTAACTAAAAACATTGGCAACTCCCATTCAATAGCGAATTTTAATTCTGGCATTAAACCAGAAATCAAAAGAGTATTAATTTCCAGACCAAACCACAGATTAGGCAATCAGTTATTACTAACACCTCTTGTTCAGGAAGTTATAGAAATATTCCCAGATTGTAAAATTGATTTGTTTGTAAAAGGCGGCGTAGCTCACCCTGTTTTTGAAAATTATAAGAATGTTGATCAGATTATTCAACTTCCCAAAAAACCCTTTAGTCATTTAATATCATACGCTTTAAAATGGGCTTCTTTAAAAAAACACCAGTATGATTTAGTTATTAATGGCGATAAAAACTCTTCGTCAGGAAGGTTATCAACCCAATTAGCAAAATCAAAATTTAAAGTTTTTGGTGAAGCTAATGATAGTATACAACTTACGTTTGATGATTATGAGCACATTGCAAAATACCCTGTTTATAACTTAAGAGATTATTTGTCTAAAATAGGATTTCCAAAAAACAACAATCCGGTTTTCACTATTAACATTAAACTTACAGATACTGAAATTGCTAAAGGGAAAAGGATATTAAACGACCTGGTAAAAAATAACAAACCAACCATTTGCATTTATACCAATGCCACTGGAGATAAATGTTATGATGAAATGTGGTGGACTGCTTTTTATCATCGTTTAAAAAAAGAATATCCAGAATATAATATTATAGAGTTACTTCCCATTGAAAATATTTCAAAAATAAATTTCAAGGCTCCAAATTTATATTCTAAAGATGTACGTGAAATGTGTGCCTTAATAGCCAATACATCTATTTTCATTGCAGCAGATAATGGGGTTATGCATTTGGCAAGTGCTGCACAAATACCTGTGGTTGGGTTTTTTAAAGTTACCAGTATTGACAAATATCAGCCTTATGGCAATAACAGCATAGCTTTTAATACCAATGAAACCAATTTGGATGATTGGATAAAAAGCATTGGTAATATTCTTAATTAACGTGAATAATGGATAAGGAATTTATGTCAGTTAGAGTGCCAAATCTGTGATTTGGTGTATCGAAAACAAGTAAATTACTTACCATAAAAGATTTCTCGACACCAAATTCTTCCAGAATTTAACTCAAAGTGTCATCATAACACTTAAACATTATTCACGTTAATTAGTAAATTTTTACGTAATTTGTTACGGTATGAAAATATTTTGGCAAAATTTATTACAATTTCTACACTATCTCATTAAGAGAAATCCTGAATGAGCCTACTTTATTGTATCTTTATAGTTGATTGAAATTTAAGATTTCAACTTTTTATTTTTACTATCTAACTTTTAATATCTAAAGTATGCCTTTTTATCATAAATTAGGAAACATTCCGCATAAGCGCCATACACAATTCAGGAAATCGGATGGCAGCTTGTATTATGAACAATTATTTGGCACTATTGGGTTTGATGGGATGTCAACAAATAGTTATCACGAACAGCGACCAACACAGGTTAAAGAAATTAAAAAGCAATACAGTGTGGCGCCAAAAATCGCAAAAGCCAACAATTTAAAGTCATATCGATTTATTGGGTTTCAAGTAAAGCCGGAAAACGATTATTTAAAAGGCCGAAAAACCCTACTTACAAATAGTGATTGCTCCATCATATTGGCTGCACCAAAACAATCCACTAAAGATTATTTTTATAAAAATACGGATGCTGACGAACTTATTTTCATCCATAAAGGAACCGGGAAATTAAGAACACACTTAGGGAACCTCGATTTCAAATATGGCGATTATCTTTTAATTCCAAGAGGGATTATTTATAAAATAGATTTTGATACACAAGATAACAGACTGTTTATTGTAGAATCCCACCGACCCATTTACACGCCAAAACGGTATAGAAATTGGTTTGGGCAATTATTAGAACATGCACCATATTGTGAACGCGATATCCGCAGACCAAAAGAGTTGGAAACTTATAATGAAACCGGTGATTTTTTAATAAAAGTAAAAAAGCAAGGTGATATTATAGAAATG
>TARA_R110002050_G_scaffold162939_2_pt1 | contig 33912 bp, 25 predicted proteins | sample TARA_R110002050 | Tara Oceans TARA_R110002050 (sample SAMEA4396988) | marine metagenome | biome: Polar Biome; feature: [DCM] deep chlorophyll maximum layer (ENVO:01000326); material: water (ENVO:00002006), including particulate matter (ENVO:01000060) such as... | depth 25 m
ATTTTAAAAAAAAATTGGTTTTAAAAGGACTTGTGATGAAAAATTTAATTGGATTTTTATTGGTTTTGTTTTTTGCTTCATGTGAGAAAGCAGAAACACCCGTAGCTCCGCATGCACCGGGCGACATCACTGCGAACACTATGGTGATGGGAACTTTATATGCCGACCAGATTTGGTATAACATTGAAACCAAAACAGAGGTGGCTCGTAATAACAGAACAATTTGGGATTTGGCATTTGATTGTTCGGATAATGGATTCCATATCCTGCTAAATTCAGCCAATAGAATGCAATCGGTATTGACGTTAGATTCAAATTTAGCTAGCGTTACCGATACTTTAGGATTAGATTTTACTTGGGATTCTCACACCGGGAATCTGGATAGTACGGCTATTGGAATATGGCAAAACACCACCAATTTATACATTATCGACCGTGGTAGAGATGAATATGGAAAATCGCTTGGATTGGCTAAAGTTATTTTTGATAGCTTAATTGACTCTACTTATTATTTCCGATTTTCCGATTTTAAGGACACCCAATGGACCAACGCTTCGGTAATAAAAGACAATGCGTACACCCACCGTTATTTCAGTTTTGACAAAGGCGGAAAAACTGTGATGGTGGCTCCTCCCAAAACCGAATGGGATTTTTGCTTTACGCAATACACTTACATCTATTACGACTTAAACCCAATGGTAGCTTACTTGGTAACGGGAGTTCAGTTAAACCGAAACACTCCATTCAGCTTTCAGGTGTGGGACAAACCATTTGCTGATATTTCGAGTGCCGACATTCTTAAATATCCATCCAGTAATCGCATAGATAATATTGGCTACAATTGGAAAATGTATGATTTTGATGCCGGATATTATGTTACTAAACCGAGCAAAAACTATATTCTACGAGCGCAATCCGGTAAAATGTTCAAAATCCATTTTCTAGATTGGTATAATGACAAAGGCGAAAAAGGGACGGCTAGTTTTGAGTCTTCTGAGTTGTAGGGTGGCGCTGGTTTTAGTATCATAAATTCATACCCTTTAAATTTTGATGTAATGTTAAAAATGAAAAAAAACATTTCCAGTTGAAATAAAATACCTAGTTTCGGCCTCTAATTATTATTTAACAATTTAAATTAAATTTATGTTAACCAACATTAAAAACGGCACGTTAAGTGCCTCCCCGTACGACCAAGTACGACCAAGTACGACCAAGGTAATTTTCAATTACCTAATTAACAAATTTGGAATACTCCTTTTTGTTATGACCATTCTCCCATTTTCTCATCAACTTTTAGCACAGAATGATGATATCTCTGTTTTTCTAAACCCATATTATTCTCAGCGTATTTTAGCATGGGAAAACAACACTACCAACCAAGTATCTACTTGGCAAATAGACATTTCTTATGGAACAGAAGTCAACGGCACCATGACGTATGAACCCGTATTGCAGTTTTTTCAATCTAAAAATTATTTGAAATTAGCAGATGAATATGTTAATAACCCAAATTATTTTTATAAAATAACTGGAATAGATGCCAACGGTAATTCTATTGGAACAACTAATTCTGCACGAACTTGTTCAGGGTGTAACCTTACGGCTATTGGGGATCCTCAAAAATGTAATGCCCCCGATTACGCCTATGAAATACAGCAGTACAATAATACCGGAGTTACACCAAGTTATCATAATTTAGTAATGGATGAAACAATTTCACAATTTGATATTACTAATAATACGGCAACCTATTTTTATTGGTTTATGACAGCGAATAATTATTACACCAATGGTGGTATTGGACAATATACTCCAACGGATTACCACATCATTGAATTCAATACCTCCGTTTTGCCTACAGGAATGAAAATCAAGGGTCCTTTGGGCGGTTTTTTAAATCCTGGGACTACCAATACCCAAGTGGTAGGTATTCAGAAAAAAATGAAAGGTACTCCAGCTTTAAATCAAAATTATGAAAATTACAAAAACAAGCCCATTGGACAATTAGCGGCACCTATCCAATTTGATTATGCAACGTATCAATTGTCTGTTAACACAACGGTAGCAAATCCGGTGACATGGCCATTTAGTGGAACCTTTCAACATTTGGAATGTACCGCTGACCCAAACCAAGCATTTGCGGATTACAATAAAACCGGAAGTTCTGGCGGTGGCGGTGGAACTGGCGGTGGTCCAGGTTTCCCCGTTGGAAACCCAGGTGTAGAATTTATACAAGGATTAACCATGTTAATGAATGGAGGAAGTACATTGGAGGGTCCAGTAATTCCAAAATCTTCGGATTTCAACCTGGTATTAGAACAAAGTTCAGCATTAAACACCTCAAACACGTATAGATTAACGGCTTCCGACATTGTACTATTTGATATTCTAGATCTTGCGACCAATACTAGAACGGTTATTGATCCATCTACCATTGAAGATGCCAATGGTAAATTATCGTTAGCCAATTATTCATTTACTGGTGGATTGTATAGAGCCAATATTATGTATCAAAACAATATGCAAACCATTCCGTTTTATTTTGAAGGAGACAACTCTCAAACAGCAAGTAACGGATTATCTAATTTCTTAAATGTTACCATTTATCCAGTACCAGTAATAAATAATAATTTCACGCTAAGCATGACGGCAAGTAAAAACTTAGTCTATACCTACCAAATGCTTGATATGAATGGAAATATTTACACTGAAAAACAATTTGAAGTAGCAAATGGAGAAGTAGTTAAATTCTTTAATGATTACGATCCAAATATAGCCTTCATAAATAGTATCATAGTAAATAAATTTATTTTTGAAGATGGATCTACTTTGGTCATTCAATCCATCATTGCACCACATTAAATATGAAATTAAAACACGTATTTATATCCATCCTATTTGTTGCGCCCCTCCTTGTTGGGGCGCAACATTTTCAAATTCAAAATCAATTTGGATTTGGAACTCCAGAATGGGATTACCTTTATTCTGTCGTTGAAACAACGGATGGAGGTTTTTTATTTTGTGCACGAACCGGTAGCGGTATTTCGGGCGATAAAACCTCCGCCAACTTTGGCGAACTAGATATCTGGTTAGTTAAAACCAATAGCACTGGAACCATTTTATGGCAAAAATCGTATGGTGGGAGTTCGAATGATGCTGGTTATCAACTTCTCCAAACCATGGATGGGAATTTCCTCTTGTCGTGCGTATCAACCTCTACAATATCCGGCAACAAAAGTGTTCCTGGCTATGGCTCAGCCGACCTTTGGCTTATTAAAATTGATGAACTGGGAAACATTCTTTGGCAAAAATCTTACGGTGGAAATGCATGGGAATTTGTACCCAAAATAGCGGAACGACCCAATGGCGATATATACAGCACTGGTAGTACTAGTTCCTTAGCAGCAACGGGAACCAGGCAAGCCCCTCTTAAAGGCACTGCCTCCTATTGGGTTTTACAGTTAGACTCGGCTGGAAACCTAAAAAAAGAATTTTGTTTCGGAGGCAATTTGGAGGATTTCGGAAAAGGTTCACACCGATTATCGGCAAATTCACAAATATTCATTGGGGCATCATCTTCTTCCGACACCTTAGATAAAAGTGAACCTTCGTATGGTGAAAATGATATATGGGTTTTAAAAACAGACACCAATGGAAACATCAGCACTGACAAAACCATTGGTGGAAACAGAAATGATGTAGCCCGTGGGTCTATCATGGATAATCAAGGTAACATTATTATAATAAGCGAATCGGAATCACCGGTTTCGGGTAACAAAACGGCCGCCAAAATTGCAGGAAAAGATTTATGGCTGGTTAAATTAGATACTAACCTAAATATAATTTGGGATAAAACCTTTGGAGGCTTGCTCGATGAATCTGTAGAATTTGGAGGTGGTATGTATTCCACTAGCCAAAATATATCCATTATTTGTGGCGCTTCTGAATCACCTAAAATTGGCAACAAAACCAGTGAGAACTTTGGCGGGTTTGATTTTTGGATAATTGGAGTAGATAATCAAGGAAACAAGGTAATGGAAATTTCTCTTGGTGGATTACAAGAAGATATTGCGATGGATATTATTGAAACTTCCACGGGTGCTTTAATGGTGGTTGGTGCTTCAGAATCGGGCGTTTCTGGAAACAAAACAATTGCAAACCAAGGCGTATATGATGCTTGGGTAGTAAAACTAGATATTATGGTGTCGGTTAACGAAATTAAGAGTACGACTATTGATGCCTATCCCATTCCGGCTTCTACTATTCTAAATTTTTCTGTTCCCGTATTAGCAAACCATGTGTTAGCTCAAATTGTTGATATTACGGGTAAAACCGTGTTATCCAAAAACTTAAATAGTCAACCAAGCGCTCAGTTTGATGTAACCACACTCAAAAGCGGCACTTATTTTTTAACCCTTACCGGAGCTAATTTTAGCTATTCCAGAATGGTAGTTATTGAATAATTATCTTTGTTCAAAATCCATTTTTTAGATTGGTATAATGACAAAGGCGAAAAAGGGACGGCTAGTTTTGAGTCTTCTGAGTTGTAAATAATATTTCATGAATCCATTAGTAGAATACATACCAATAATCACCACTATATTTTCCGTCTATTTCTCTAAAGAAATTTACGCACATTACAAAACCAAAAAATCACCCTATTTACTATGGTGGACCATTGGGGTAATCACTTTTGGATTAGGAACGCTATCCGAAAGTTACCATGTTATTTTTGGTTGGAACGAGGTGAATTTGAAATATTGGTACATCGTTGGAGCTCTTTTAGGTGGCTATCCACTTGCGCAAGGAACCGTTTATTTGCTAATGAATAAAACCTACGCTAAGTACTCATCATGGTTCTTTATTGCACTTATTGGCTTGGCATCCATTTGCGTAATTCTAACTCCTATTGCTATCCCTGAAGGGTTCAATTATAAACTAACTGGAGCGGTTTTTGAATGGAAATGGGTAAGGTACTTTTCTCCCATTATTAATATCTACGCGTTCATTTTTTTAGTAGGAGGAGCATTTTATTCGGCATATAGGTACTACAGATTAAAAAATAAGGAAGTTCGGTTTAAGGGTAATGTATTTATTGCCATAGGAGGATTACTCCCTGGTATTGGAGGCTCAATGACTCGAATGGGCTACGTAAATGTGCTTTTTGTAACGGAATTATTAGGCTTATTATTAATTTATTACGGCTATCATATTATTAAATCAGAGAAGAGTAAGTGATTTTTCAATGTGTTTTAATACGTCATTCTAAACCTTAATTTAGCCATACATGGTTGTCTTACGGATAGATGTAATCCCTGAAAGTTATAACTTATAGGGAACGTAATCCAAAATAGTTATAACTTTTAGGGAATATTGTTTGCCACATGCATTATATTTGCATAAAAACCAGGTTATGTTTCAACGTACGCTCTCTCAAGAAATAGCAAATAAACTGCATACTGGAAAGGCCATAATTATCATTGGTCCCAGGCAAGTTGGAAAAACAACACTCATAAAGGAGCTACTCCATAATCAGTCATTTTTATTTCTGGATGCGGACGACCCCGTTACCCAAAACATTTTGACCTCACCAAGTACCGAGCAACTTAGAAGTCTTATTGGCGAAAATAAAACGCTATTTATTGATGAAGCGCAACGAATTCCAGGAATTGGTGTTACCCTCAAAATAATAACCGACCAATTTAAACACGTTCAACTACTCGTTAGTGGTTCATCATCCTTTGAACTAACCCAAGCAGTAAATGAGCCATTAACTGGCCGTAAATGGGAATATCAATTATACCCGATTAGCTGGGAGGAATTTGAAAATTTTCATGGTTACCTAAATGCGCAACAACAATTTGAAAATAGGCTCATTTATGGCTTCTATCCTGATGTTTTGAATAACCAGGGGCAAGAAAAAGCAATTCTAAACCAACTAACAACGAGTTATTTATTTAAAGATATTTTAGCGTTTTCTGAAATTAGGAAACCCGAAGTTCTCGAAAAATTAGTTCAAGCATTAGCGCTGCAAGTTGGTAATCAAGTAAGCAATAATGAGCTCTCCAAATTAATAGGAATCGATGCTAAAACCATCGCTAAATATATAGATGTACTTCAACAAGCTTACGTAATTTTCAAACTTCCCAGTTTCAGTAGAAACATCCGTAATGAGATTAAACGAAGCAAGAAGGTGTACTTTTACGACAACGGAATTAGAAATGCGGTAATTGGGAATTTCAATAGTCTTAATTTACGTCAAGACAAAGGAGCTTTATGGGAGAATTTCTTAATCTCAGAAAGGCTAAAACAAAACGCATATAAAAACACGTATGCCAAAATGCATTTCTGGCGCACTAAACAAAAACAAGAAGTAGATTTGGTAGAAGAAGTAAATGGTGAGCTAACGGGTTATGAATTTAAATGGAAAGCCAAACCAAATGCACGTTTACCCAAAACATTTACGGAAGGCTACCAAGCTAAATCGGCAATTATTGACACCACAAATTTTAGAGAATTTGTGAAAATCGCGAATTAATTCCACAAACAAAATTTTGGTTACAAGTCAAAATTTTCATTAATTTTCCGTAAATTCGTCCTAGAAATTTGGAAATTGCAATTCCATTTTTCAAGGAGTATAAAAATGAATGTTACCAGAAAACAAATAGCAGCGTTAATTGAATTGGCAGAATTCTATCCTGTTATTGGGGTTTTGGGTCCCCGTCAGGTGGGTAAAACCACGATGATTAAACAATTTATTTCTACCCTAAAAAAACCAAGTATATACTTGGACCTAGAGAAACCTTCGGACGCTCAAAAACTACAAGAAGCAGAATTGTTTTTTAAAGCCAACGAAAACCAATGCATCATTCTAGATAAAGTACAAATAATGCCGACTTTATTCCCGATAATTAGGGCTTTGGTAGATGAAAACAGAATTCCATTACGGTTCATTGTTCTAGGTTCAGCTAGCCCCGATATTATTCGAGGTTCATTCGAATCATTAGCCGAAAGAATTGGATACATTGATTTAAAACCATTTTCATATTCCGAATTAAATTCCATACCTGAAATATCGGTTCAACAGCACCAGTTTCGGGGAGGGTTTCCAAATAGTATTCTTAGCACCAGCGAAAAACAATCTTTACGATGGCTTGACGACTTCATAAAAACCTACCTAGAAAGAGATTTACCATTATTAGGATTGAGTGCTTCGCCTTTATTAGTAAGAAGATTATGGGAAATGCTTGCATGGCAAAACGGCAATTTACTAAACAATAGCGCCATTGGAAAATCGTTGGGATTAACAAACCACACCATAAACTCCTACATCAATTACCTGGAAGGCGCATTTATGGTGATTCGGTTGCAACCATTTTCGGTAAACGTAAAAAAACGGATTGTAAAATCGCCTAAAATTTATATTTCAGATACGGGAGTGTTACACCGCTTACTTCGGATACAATCGTTTGACCAATTATTAGGAATGCCCATGTTAGGAGCCTCTTTTGAGGCCTACGTACTTCAGCAAATAACAGCCGAAAAAGACGAAGATTTAGCGGTTTATTTCTATCGCACCCACGCTGGAACGGAAGTGGATATAGTGCTCACTAGAGGAATTACACCGGTAGCATGCATCGAGGTAAAATACACAGGTACTCCCAAAATAACAAAAAGCTTACGCAACGGAATTGAAGATTTACATACAGAACAGAATTTTATAATCACCCCATCGGGAGACAAATATCCAGCGGCAAAAAACATTACAGCTTGTAGTATTGCCACATTTTTATTGGAATTTCTACCTGCTTTATCACAAAAAAACCAAACACCATGACAGCAAGAACACCCAAACAAAGTGACACCACCATTACTGAATTAATGATACCTGCTTATGCCAATTTTGGAGGCAAAATACATGGTGGCATTCTACTAGGATTAATGGATAAGGTAGCTTACGCATGCAGCACCAAGCATGCAGGAAATTACTGCGTAACGGTTTCGGTAGATGGAGTAGATTTTATAGAACCTGTGGAAGTGGGCGAATTAGTGTGCATGATGGCACGTGTAAATTATGTAGGAAGAACTTCTATTGTGGTAGGCATAAAAGTAACCACCGAGAATGTAAAAACACAAACCATGAAACACACCAACACGTGTTATTTTACCATGGTGGCTAAAGGAGATGATGGCAAACCGGCTCAGGTTCCGCCTTTAATGCTAGAAACTTTTACGGATGTGGTCCGTTTTGGAGAGGCACTTTTTCGAAAAGAATTAAAGAACTACCGAAACGAAAAAATGGCGCAAAACAAATTAGATATCTCCAAGGAAGCATTAATTGAATTGATTCGGGATGAACGTTGTGAAATAAATTTAAACGAAGAAGAAGATTAACCATGAAATTTCAAGAACGAATTACGCAAATTGCCGAAGAGCTTTTAAGTGCAGAAAATCCGGGTAAGGTAGCTACCTACATTCCGGAGTTAGGAAAAGTTGACCCCAATAAATTCGGAGTACACCTCACTACGTTGGGCGATACACACTATTATTATGGCCATTCGTGTGAGAAATTTTCTATTCAATCGGTTGCGAAAGTATTTGGTCTAGCCCTAGCCTATCGCGAATTGGGTGAAAGCATTTGGACACGTGTAGGCGTGGAGCCATCGGGCGCTTCTTTTAGCTCTATCGTGCAATTGGAAACCAATGAGGGAATTCCTCGGAATCCACTTATTAACGCGGGTGCCATCGTGATTTGTGATATTCTTATCAGTATATTCGAAAATCCTAAACAGGCACTTTTAGATTTTATTCATAGCGCCTCCGGTAACCCCGCAATCACTTATAATTCGGTAATTGTTGCATCGGAAAAAGAAACAAGTTATACCAACAGCGCCTTGGTCAACCTCATGAAATCGTTTGGGAATATTCATAATGCAATAGATGAGGTTATGGATGTATACATCCACTTATGCGCCATTGAAATGACGTGTAAGGAATTGTCGCGTGCCTTTATTTTTCTTGCCGCTCATGGCAAAAATCCATGTACCCAAGAACAAATCATTACCGCAAGCCAATCGAAACGGATTCTAGCTATCATGCAATTGTGTGGCTTTTATGACGAGGCGGGAGAATTCGCCTTTCGTGTGGGGTTGCCCGGAAAAAGTGGTGTAGGAGGTGGAATTATAGCTATTCTACCCAATCAATACAGCATAGCGCTTTGGAGTCCGAAATTAAATAAAAAGGGAAATTCGTATATCGGAATGCAATTTTTAGAACGGTTTACCACCGAAACGGATACTTCCATTTTTTAGGTTACGTTAAAAATACAACCGCTAACTTAATTACCCATTCCGGAGTAATGGCTATTGACGCAACAAGGTTACATTTCCTTTTTGCTCATAGTTTTTGGTATCAAATCCTACGATATTAACTATCCAATAGTACACGCCATCTGGCACTTGGACTCCTTTGGTATTGTTTCCATCCCATTTAATATCTACCGTAGTGGTTTCAAAAACTAGCTTTCCCCAACGGTCAAAAATTTTGGTTTGAATTTCAGCAATTCCCAACGAATATACCGGCAAAAACAAGTCGTTTACCCCATCGCCATTTGGTGTAAAAATATTCGGCATTTCTACATACACTTCACAGTTTTCTTTAGCTACTAAAATAGAATCCGAACTTTTACAGATGGCATTAGTTACTTCCACCCAATACACGTCTGCTTCTTCAATTACAATCTGGTTTTCGGTGGTTCCATCCGACCAAAGAACTGAATCGTAAGTATTCGGAATAGTCAATTTCATTTTTGCTTTGTTACATATAACCGTGTCTTCGCCCAAATAAACCACCGGTACGGCATGTACCTGAAGATTAAGCGTATCCACAGACGCACATTGTTTAGACGTAACTGTAACCGCATACACTCCCGCACTACTAAAAATGCGTGTAGCAGCTGAGCTCCCGTCATTCCAAACATAAACGGCACCCGGATTAGTTACATCTTTAGAAAACGACTCTCCTTCACATATTGCGGTGTCGCCCCCTAAATCTACCGTAGGGTAGGCATTAAAAAACACATTTACGGTATCGCTTACCACCCCACAAAAGTTACTGATTTCCACCCATACTTTCGTTCTTTGGGTTACCGAAAGAGAAGACCCTGTTGAATTGTTGTTCCATAGATAGGACACATTCGGTTGGCTCACGTCATATACCACTACATCACCTTGACACACAATGGTATCGTTTCCTAAATCAACTACCGGATAATCCATGTAATCCACCACCACGGTGTCTGAACTCGCGCAATTTCCAATACTCACATTCGCCCAAAACGTGCCTGCTGTAGTTACCGATTTGGTAGCCGTTGCGGCACCATCATTCCAAAGATAAGTAGCTCCAGAATTGGTTACATCCAACAACAATGATTGCCCCGTACATAAAGTAGTATCCTGCCCTAAATTAACCGTTGGGAATGGGTCGACCGTAACTTGAACCGTATCTCTATCCACACAATTTCCTACTTGAACCAACACAGAATAAGGCCCTGTTTGGGTTACATTTATTACCGAATCGGTACTTCCCGTATTCCAACCATAAGTAGCATTTGGGTATCCCGCATTTAGCGATATTGTTTCTCCATCACAAATAGTGGTATCGTTTCCTAAATCGACCAGCGGATAGACGACATAAGACACATTTATGGTGTCGTAAGTCACTCCACAGTTATCTGTTACGCGTACCCAATACTGCCCTGCAGAAGACACGTTTAAGGTATTTCCTACCGAATTATCACTCCATAAATAAGCGGCACCGGGCCAAGAAACCGCTAAGTCAAAATTATTACCCGGACAAAGCGTAGTATCTGCGCCTAAATCAATAATAGGTTGTGAGGAAACCGTTACAATTACGGTGTCGATAGCTTCACAATGTCCATTGGTTACCGTTACCATTAAATTACTATCCGTACTCGTTATAGTGGAGGTAGCAACCGCAGTTCCATTACTCCATTGGTAATCAAATAAAGGATTATCGGTAGCATCAAGCACATACGAATTACCGCCACAAATCACGGTATCCGACCCCAAATTTGCGATAGGCATCGTATCCGCACTTAAAACTACTGTATCGGTGGAAGTACACATCTTTGTAAACATAATGTCGTCTACGGCAAAATCATTTCCACCACTGGCGATACTTTGACTACGTATACAAATAGTAGCCGAAGTTTGGGTAGCACCCGAAGTCCAAGACCGAGAATATTTTGTCCAACTACAAGTGGAAGCGCTCAAATTAAACACCGAACCCACAGCCACACCACCAACGGTAAAATTAAGTTGCGCAGGACTGGCGGGATCCACAGAGGTAAACCACCCCGAAAAAATATAACTGGTATTAGGTAAAACGGTAATTGTTTGACACCACACATTGGTATTTGCTACCGATGAACCATTCATAATCATGTAATTGCCTGTTCCAGAAGTGTGATCCGTACATGAAGGAAAATTATTATGGGTTAAATTGGCATTGGTACTAACAGCATATTGACCCGGATTGGAAAGTAACCCCCACGAGCCACCTGTACCATAAACATACGAACTTGTAAAGCCAGTGTTTCCTGATGAGAAATCACCGTTAGTAACCAAGTTGGCTGTATCTGCAATTCCAACCGTGCAAGTATATGTGCCCGGCACATTAGTACTGAGATATCGGGTAACTCCACCGGTACTCCAACTATAACTAACAAGACCATAAGGCGCACTAAACAAATGATACTCGCCTAAACATACTGTTGTATCGGGCCCTAAATCCAGAAAATTAGTAGTACACTGACTATAACCTAGCGCAGAAAAAAGGGTGAATGAAAGCAATAGTACTAGTCTTCTCATTTTTTGATATTTTATCCAAATATAACCTATTCTATTAGGACGTAAAAAAATTAAAAAGGTGGTACGGATTAACCCAATTACGGTGTTCTTTTTCTAAAAAATGAATGGTAGGATTTTTAATTTGGCGATTCTCTTGAAGAGACTGCAAGGTTTGGATCACGGCCCCTTAAAAGAAAGCTCTCACTTGCACACTTCCGGTATGAATAACGGGATTTCCCTCACTTACCCTACCGTTGTAACGCAGATTGAGTTGGAGGTACTTGGCGATGGTTCGTTGGTAATTGGCTTCCCATAGTCCATTTTTTCCGGGTTGCAAACCTTCCAGCATTTGATACGAAATAGGGGAGTTCACATCGCCTTCATACGTGTTTATCAAATAACTAGCCGATAGTATCATGCTGCCCTTCCCTACTTTACGAATGTTTATTTCGGAGCCGAATTTTTTACTCAAGTTTGTTTCACCACCCAATTCCTTTTGGTTACGCTTATCCGTTTGCTCAAAAAACAACTTGATTTTCACTCCTGAACCTTGCTGATATGTAATGGTAGGTTTAAACCCAGAATAGGCCATTTGGTAGTTTCGGTTAGAATAGAATTCCGCACCCGACCTTTTTTGGCCCAATTTTCCTTCCAAGTTAATTTGGTATACCTTACTCATATTGTATCTAAAATTTATTTGATGAAAATAATCATCGGTACCCAACAGTCCATTCGTTTGCAAAATCTTTGTGCTTACTTCCTGATACGTGTAATCCATAGACCACAACCGGTTGGAACGATTCAAATAAACGGTATTTCTAAACGATGAGTTTAATGCTCTAATGCTACTATCGGCCACATTTGCCGCAAAGGGGTCTATCCATGTTTCCAATGTGTTGTCATCTGTTTTACGGTCTATTCGATATGCAAATTGATTAGAGAACTTACTAGCCAATTTCCTCACCCCTTGCTTATTTTTCCATACCATTGAAGGGCGCAAAAACACGGATTGATTGAATTGGGTACGGTAAATTTTTTGAAAATTATTGGTTTGGGTCAATACGCGGACGTAATTGGCTTGATCGTGAAATTGGGCTATTTCAAATTCATTTTGCTCTGCCACTCCGTTGCCGTTGTAATCCACCCAAGTGTACACTCCTGTTCCCGGTGGCACTTCCACGTATATATAGGCCTGCTCTTCGGTTAGCCCCGAACCAATTTCGTAAAACGAGGACAAAGAAATCACCCCTTTTACCATTCGCACACTGTAATCAATTCGATTGGTTAGCGTTTGCTCTGGTTTCCCATTATAAATACTTGAATCTTTGATATCTAATACGCGGTATTGCGAACTTAGTTGCAACTGCGCTTTGGGATTGGACACTAATTTTAATTGACCCAAAATGCTTTGACCCAAGGTAGAACGAGAAAGCGCATTGTTTTTCACATTGTCATTCACCCGGTTTATATATGCTAATTTATACTTGTTTTTTGCACTATCCCCGTTGGTAATAAAGGCCTCCCATTCAAAAAAACTATAGCTGGTGGTAGCCAAGGTATCAGAAGCGGCAGTTCTTTTAAGATTATGCTCAAAATCATCTCGAAATCCAATATTGATATGTTCATATTTTTTCTGTATCAAGGCTTTGTGGCGGTTAAAATCGGATGAGCCCAGAGTACCTTTTGAGGCCAATAAACTACCAGTGAATTGGGCGGTAAATTCCTTATTATCCAAATCACTCATTAATTGATGTCGAAAACCTTGATACGAATCGCCTGCTATAAAGGACTTGAATTGGTAACTTAATTGGCCTAAGTTTTTACGTGTCAACCCTATTTCGGCAGATGGAACATGCTGCATTCCGGTGAGTTGTTGGTCGCGAATATTCCAATTCCTATCAAACTCAACCGAGCGATACCGCTGAATCTCTTTGAAGTTATCGGTACGGTTTTCGTAACTCACTTTGGTCTGCATAAACCAAGGCGCAATGGTGTCGTTACTTATTTTTTTACGATTTTGTACTCCAACTAAAAAACCACCACCTGTATTGTTTTGATTACCGATACCCGAAAATGTATTCACATCATTATTGGTTACCACACCTTCAAACAACACTTTGGTTTGCTGGTTAACCGTATAATCTCCACCTACCGTAAACATTTGCTTGCGCTTAGGGGTAATTAATAAAACCACCGGCAAATAACTACCTTGCTTCACTCCCAAAATAGGAGCAACGTATTCAAAAACACGCCCGTTGGCGGTACTTGGAATTTCAATATAATCACCATTTCCTAGCCCTATATTACTAAACGTTAATTGATACCTAGCCGAATCAGGATGCGTGGAATACACATAAATGGAATCGCCTGTAATGGAATCTTGCACTAATTTATACAGCACTCGGTCGTTCGAAAAATCAACGGTACGAGCAGAAGGCACAATGGCGTTATTTATGTCATCCCCAATATTTTCAAGAAGCAATTTGTTCGCATTGGTTAAATCTTGCAGCAAAGGTTGATTTTTAGAATCTTGCTCGGAATAAAAATTGAAATTCAATTTCAGTTTCTCCGTTTTTATCTCATCCGTGACCTGAATTAGCGACCGGCTATAGGCTTGTGCACTGTATTGAAACTCTACAATTATCCTTTTATCTTTCGTAATGGGTTGCTTGGCCGTGAAGGTAACCTCGGCTTTATTGTAATCAATCACATAATCGTTTTCTTGCCCACGTGTGAGTTTTTTTCCATCCACATACACCACTTCCGTTCCTGATAGAATGATGATATACGCCTCGTTTTCGCTCCCTTTTAAGCGATATGGGCCTTGATTACCCTCCACTCCGTTAATGATGTTTCTAGAAAACTTACCGCGACTCAGGGCGGCATTTACGCTCAAATAATTCTCTGTTTTTTCGTTTAGTCCGAATCGAGTAGAAATACTCCCACCTCGCAATCGTTTATCAAAAACCATGAAGTGACTTTTAGGTTTACTAATCCTATAATCACCCGCCACCAACTTCCAATTATCATTATACAATTGAATATATACTTGGTCAAAATCTTGTAGCAGTTGAGTGTTTCCATCGGGTTGAACTGGAATATTATTATCGGAAATTACCGCTTTTATCTTGATATTGTTCGTCAACTCACCCGCCAACTGAAGGTTCAGATTAGAATTGATTCCTAAGTTTTGGTTATTCCCAAATAGCATACCTCGTGAAATACTACCCGATTTATCCAGCTTACCGGTACTAAATTGCACATTTTGAGGTTTGTCTCCATGGTATTTAAATGGATTTACTTTTCCGGTAGCATCTGGCATAAAAACACCCGTATTTTTATGCGAAACCGACTGCGTAATATTTACCGGCCAAGTTCTGTAACTCACATTTACGCTGTCGGCAGCAGGTTTAGTGTACCAAATTAGGATTCCTTTAGGATAATCCACCTCATAATCATTGGTATCAATACCCGGAAGTTGAAACGAATTTGGCGCTAAGGAAAGAGAATCTAAAACCACCGTATCCGTTTGGGTAGCAATCCTTTTTGTACGGATATTACTCTCCACCTGCCCCAAAATAATTGGCGACCACAAAAGCATGCTTATGGCAAAAAGTAATTTTCTCATTCTCGGTAGCGAAAGTAATTTTTATCGCTCCGCGATAAACGTTTGAAAGGGAGAAATATTGGAGAGGGTTTTGAGGTGAATGGATTCTAGGCTCAACTAAACTTTGGCAAAGCCTATTCAAAGCAAAAAGCAACTTTGCAAAAGTTTTGCAATGCAACCCTCCTTCTCAACCAGAAAAATCGAAAAATCAAATTCTAGGCTCAGCGAACTTTGGCAAAGTGGAGGTTGGCTTTGCTTTGTTTGCTTTACTTTGTTTGCTCTGCTTTACTGGGGTTGATTTTATTGGATGTTTTCTTTGCTGAACTTTGGCAAAGTTGCGGGTTGAGTTGAATAAACTTTGGCAAAGTGGAGGTTGGCTTTGCTCTAATTTTTTTTCATAAAAAAGCCCTGACAACTCTCGCTGTCAAGGCTTCCTTAAATTTATAGTATGCTTAATCTACATTGTCATGTAGAAATGAATTGTTGTTGCTTATTCCTGTTTTTTTCCCTTCTTCGTTTTCTGAACCGTCTAACGAATATCTAGATACCTGTGATTCTGATGAGTGAGGCACATCTTCCAAACTTACTGCTCTACGTTGGTAGGCTGGTACGTCTTCTAATTCGCTTAAACCCGAAGCTGTTCTTAGTCTACGGCTTAGTTCTTTTAAACGTCCCATTCTATTTTTAACACGTTCTTGTTGGCCTTCATCGTTAGAGGGAGTTCCTTCCACATCGTTTGCAGCATATTTAAATACTGGTTCTTCTGGTGTGGCAGGCGCTGGTATAGGCATTTCTGGAATTGGTGCTTGAGCCATTGGTTTTGGAACAAATGGCTTTGGCTCTTCCATTTTTGGTGCCTCTGGTTGTTGATTTACCGGTCTAATAAAAGGCTCTAATGGTGCTTTTTGTGGTGCTGGTTTTTCTTCTTCCGGCATTTCCAGTTTAAACTCAATTTTACCTTGAGCTTCCTCCGATTTTACGCCCATTTCCGAAACAATTGGTCCTTTCGCAATTGGTGTAGCATTTGGTGCTGGTTTCGGTGTTAATGGATTGGTTAAAACCTTTGGTTCAACATCTTCTAATGAGTGAACTTTTTTACCTGTATTGGTAGTTAGTACATCCTCACCCTGGGTCCCTGATAATTCAAACCCAGTCGCTATAAGCGTAACGGATAAACCGGCATCCATATCCTCATTTCTTCCGTATCCCCAAATAATATCGGCAGTAGATCCGGCTTCATCTTGAATGTAATCGGTTATATCAGCAATTTCATCCATGGTAATTTCATCATTACCAAATTCCATATTCAACAAGATGAAACGTGCGCCTTTAATGTCATTATCATTCAATAATGGAGATGACAAAGCATTTTCAACGGCTTTCACCGCTCTGTTTTCACCTTCAGCAATAGCTGCTCCCATTACGGCAACGCCACTATTACTCATCACGGTAGACACATCTTGAAAATCAACGTTGATATGACCAGTTCGTGTAATGATTTCAGCAATTCCTTTAGCCGCAGTTGTTAAAACACCATCAGCTTGTGCAAAAACCTCACTCATTTTAAGGTTTCCAAACATTTGGCGTAGCTTATCGTTATTAATAATCAATAAGGTATCTACAACCGAACGTAATTCTTCAATCCCTTTTTCGGCTTGTTGCTTTCTTTTTCTTCCTTCAAAAATAAATGGTAAAGTAACGATTCCTACAGTTAAAATACCCAATTCTTTAGCCGCTTGTGCAATGATTGGAGCTGCACCCGTACCGGTACCTCCACCCATTCCTGCAGTGATAAAAACCATTTTGGTTTCTGGATTGAATATTTTAGTAATATCATCGGCAGATTCAATTGCAGCATTCCTACCTACATCAGGAATTGAGCCTGCGCCCATACCTTCGGTCAAAGTTCCACCCAATTGCAACTTTTCACCTACTGGGCTAACGTCTAATGCTTGTTGGTCGGTATTACAGATTAAAAAGTCTACGCCTTTTATTCCTTGCGAAAACATATGGTTAACGGCATTACTACCGCCTCCACCTACTCCGATTACCTTGATAATTGATGGCTTTCCTTTTGGCAAATTAAATTCCATAGTGTACTTGTTTGTTGTTAATGTATTGCTGCTTTATTGATGTACTGTAACAAAAATGGTGATTTTAGCAACGCGTTTTTCAATAAAGCTTCTTAGTTTATTAAGATTAGTCTGTTAAATCACTAAAAAACGAATCGGAAGTGCGTTTTATCATATCCAAAAAGTTATGCATTCCGGAAGCTTTTTTCGGCTCTTCGTCCATTTCTTTCACCTTGTTTTCCGATGGTTTTTCGGGGTCGGTATTAATTTTAATACGCTCAAACCCTTTCAAAATCAGACCAACACCGGTAGAATACATTGGACTTGTAATATCCTCTACCCCATTTGCCAAATGCTCAGTTGGGTAGCCAATACGGGTATCCATACCTGTTAAAAATTCAAACAATTGTGTGATATTTTTTAACTGTGAACCACCACCAGTTACTACAATACCTGCAATTAATTGTTTTTCAAGACCCGAATTACGAATTTCGTAATACACCTGCTCAATAATTTCTTCAACTCTAGACTGAATAATACTAGCTAAATTGAACAAAGAAATTTCTTTTGGCTCACGTCCTCTAAGTCCAGGAATTGAAACGATTTCATTACTAGAAGCCGACTCAGACAATGCACTACCAAATTTAACCTTTAGCTGCTCTGCTTGACTTTTTATAATTGAACAACCGTGTTTAATATCCTCTGTAATAATGTTACCTCCAAAAGGAATAACCGCTGTGTGACGGATCATACCTTCTTTAAAAATTGCGACATCCGTAGTACCACCACCTATATCTACTAAAACAACCCCTGCCTCTTTTTCTTCCTTACTCAAAACAGCATCGGATGAAGCGAGTGGCTCTAAAATTAAATTCTCCACCTCCATATTGGCTCCAGCTACACATTTCACAATGTTTTTGGCTGCAGCAATATTTCCAGTTATAATATGGAAATTGGCTTCTAACCGCACGCCCGCCATTCCTATTGGATCGTGAATTCCTTTTTCATTATCTACCGAAAAATCTTGTGGTAAAACATCAATTACTTTCTCGCCAGGTAGCATTACCAACTTATACATTTCTTTGATAAGCTGATTGATATCTTTTTGCGTAATTTCGGTTTCAATATCCTCACGCATTCTACTACCACTGTGCTGAATACTACGAATATGCTGACCAGCAATTCCTACATTTACTTTCCCAATTTCATAGCCGGCTATTTCTTCGGCTTCTTTCATCACCTTTTGAATAGCGTCAATGGTTTGGGTAATATGCGTCACCACACCACGGCTCACGCCCAATGATTCGGTTCTGGCCATACCCAATATATCGAGTTTTCCATGTTCATTAATAGTACCAATAATGGCTACGATTTTGGTGGTTCCAATGTCTAGCCCTGCTACGATTTCGTTATGCCCTTTTGCTTCCATAGTTATCGTTTTTTACACACAATTTGATCTTTATACTTGAGGTTTATTTCCTTGTAATTGTTCCAGCCGGTTTTGCTTAATCCCTCTTTGTAGAGAATCATTAACTTGGTTAACGATTCGTCAATATGTTCCACTCCATCAATGAGTATCACATGATTTCCTACAGCCGGAATAAGCTCTATGTCTCCGTCTTCTTTAAAATATATTTGTTTGAATTGCGCATCCCAAAATGGCACTTCTTTAAATTTTTTAGCCAATCCGTAAGCTTCATATAACTTACGCGCTTCAAAATTGGTTTGCATTAATTTGTTTTTTGTCGCAAAATTTTGTCCGGCTACCACCGTGTAATCAATGTTTAAATCCCCATTTACCACCGGTACTTTTGCGGTATATTTATCCGACAATGGCATTACAAATCCAGCTTGGTCAATGTAAAAACTACTGGTTCTTGTAAATACGCGAACCAATGGAGTGCGTTGTTTAATATCCACTTTCAATAAGCCACTCAATGAAGTGTAGACCTCCGCTTTTTTTACAGATGGCATGGCATCAAATTGTGCTTCTAAAGTTTTCAAATCCAGATTCACAATGGGCTCAATACCCGTTTGATAACCATGAGCAAACACCTGGCTTTCAATATCTAATTCATCCACAAAGTAATTTCCATCGCTTACATCAATATCCACTTTGAGTTCGGCAAACTTCACGTCTCTGCGTGTAGTTTCTGCCAAGCCCAAAACCGCTATTAATGCCATTACTGACACCGTGACAATCGCTATGTTCTTAAACTTTTTCACGCGGTAACTAATGCTCTAATTGGTTCTACTAATGTATCAATGTCGCCTGCTCCGAGTGTAAACAACACCTCAAAACGGTTTTCGTTTAGGTAGCTCACCACATCGGTCTTAGCTAATATTTTTTTGTTTGACGCGGTGATTTTCTCCAATAATCGTTCGGAGGTCACCCCTTCAATTGGCAATTCACGGGCTGGATAAATATCCAATAAAATAACTTCATCAAACCCTGAAAGGACTGCTGCAAATTCCAATTCAAAATCTCGAGTTCTGGAGTACAGATGCGGTTGAAAAATTACCGAAAGCTTTTTACCTGCATACATTTCTCTAGCCGATTCCAATACTTTTGAAATCTCGGTAGGATGGTGCGCATAATCATCCACGTAAATCACTCCATTCTTATTTCGCGTAATTTCAAAACGTCTTTTCACGCCTTTAAAACTACTTATAGCCTTTGCAATATCGGCATCAGCAACCCCACAAAGAGTTGCAATGGCAGCTGCTGCAATAGTGTTTTCAATATTATGTTTACCCGGAAGTGCTAACGACATTTCTTTTATCACTCCTTTGGGATGATGAAAATCGAACACATATTTCCCTTCCGCTATTTGAATGTTTTTAGCGACAAAATCAGCTTCCGTTTCTATTCCAAATGAAGTGGTTTTTACGTCTGTAATTTCAAACAATTCTGAAATATCAGCATTCACAATTAAAGTGCCTCCCGGTTTTATGTTATTCGCAAAATCATGGAAACTTTCTAGTAACGCATCTTTCTTTCCGTAAATATCTAAATGGTCCGCATCAACCGAATTTATCACTGCAATTTGAGGATGCAAATGCAAAAATGAACGGTCAAATTCATCTGCTTCTACCACGAAATAATCGTTGCTATCCGCATACAAAAAATTGGTAGTGTAATTACTCAAAATACCACCTACAAATGCGGTAACCTCACCAAAAGCAGATTTGAAAATATGCGCTAAAATAGCACTGGTGGTTGTTTTACCATGCGTACCCGCTACAGCCAAACATTGCCCTGAGTTACCAATCAAACCAAGTACTTCAGCGCGTTTCATTTTAGGCAAATCCCTGTCCAAAATCGCCTTCCATTCCGGATTTTCATGCGACACTGCGGGAGTGTAAACCACCACATCCACAGTGGCAGGAATTAAATTCACATCGGGCGTATAATGAATGGAAACACCTTCGTTTTCGAGCGCAGTGGTTAATGGCGTTTTGGTTCGGTCGTAACCAGACACAGCGCATCCATTAAGTTGGAAGTAACGCGCCAAAGCACTCATTCCAATCCCCCCAATACCGAGAAAATAAACGGTCGATATGTTGTTTAGTCGCATCATTTAATCAAACTCAAAACTTCGTCTGCTATTTGGTTAGCCGCATTGGGCTTTCCTAATTCTTTTATGTTTTTGGTCAATGAATCTCCAATTACGGGGTCATTCACCATTTTTGTAATTTGTTGCAACAAGCCGGTTTGCACATCGGCATCTTTCACCAAAACAGCCGCTCCTTTTTCTACCAACGACATGGCATTTTTGGTTTGATGGTCTTCGGCTGCATACGGAAACGGAACTAAGATAGTCGGCTTTGCTACAATGCTCAATTCTGAAACGGCAATGGCTCCCGCACGTGACACTACTATATCGGCAGCGGCATAACCTAAGTCCATTTTAAAAATAAATTCTTTTACGTGTACTCCCTTTCCTACAAAGGATTGGGTAGCTGCACTAATCTCTTTATAGTTGGTTTTTCCGGTTTGCCATACTATTTGAATTCCTAGTTCCAATAAAGCGGCAATATTGGCCAATATGGCATTATTTACTGATTGTGCTCCAAGGCTTCCCCCTACAATCAATAGTGTTCTCTTATTGGCATCTAGTCCGAAAAACTGAATCGCTTCATCGCGTTTCCCTTCAATCTTCACCACTTCTTTTCGAACTGGATTTCCGGTTAAAATAGTCTTTTCAGCACCAAAATATTTTTCCATTCCGTCATACGCCACGCAAATCTTTTTGGCTTTACCGCTCAAGATTCTGTTAGTTACTCCAGGAAATGAATTTTGCTCTTGAATTAAACAAGGCACTCCTTTTTGCGAAGCTACGCGTAACGTAGGACCACTTGCAAAACCACCAGTACCAATGGCCACATCGGGTTGAAAGCGTTTCACAATTTTAGCAGCTTTCCACATACTAGAAATGAGCTTGAAAGGAAAAACTAAATTGCTAACACTCAAACTACGACTAAAACCGCTGATCCAAAGACCTTCAATATCAAAACCCTCGGCAGGTACCTTTTCCATTTCCATTTTTCCCTCAGCGCCTACAAATAGGAATTCGGCATCGTGATGCTTTTCTTTTATGGCATTTGCTATAGCTATAGCCGGAAAAATGTGACCACCTGTGCCACCGCCACTCACCAAAATCTTAAGCTTTTGCATACTTACCTCCTTGTTTTGGTGTTTCATTTTCTTTTTCTTTCTCGTATTCTAATTCTACCGTTCGGCTTACACTTAATATGATACCCACTGCGATGGAGGTAAACCACATAGACGTTCCTCCCATGCTGACCATAGGCAATGTTTGCCCCGTAACCGGAAGCAAGTTTACGTTTACCATCATATTAATTAAACCTTGTATGACTAAACTAAAACTTAAGCCCAGCACCAAATTAGCGGCAAAACTTCCTTTGGCTTTTTTGACAATCTTGATGGATCGATAAAGCAAAATCAGGTAAAGAAATACCACTCCTGCCCCGCCAATAAATCCATATTCTTCAATTACAATAGCGTAAATGAAATCGGAAAATGAACTGGGTAAAAAGTTACGTTGCGTACTATTTCCAGGTCCTTTGCCAAATACACCTCCGGTAGCAATAGCAATTTTAGCCTGCTCTGCTTGGTAATTCCCATTAGTATCTTCTACTCCAGTAAAAAATCGTTCAATTCGTGCCTCCCAAGTTTGAAACCTTGGAAAGGTTTCTGGACTCACCTTATACACGGCTACCACAAACAACAATCCTATTAATCCTACTGGGATTACACTTAATAAATTTTTGACACTTACCCCTGCCATAAACATGAGCATCATGCTAATCATTAGCAAAACCAATGCGGTAGAAAGGTTGGCAGGTAGAATTAATCCAACCACCAAAACCACGACACCCATGACTGGTAAAAAAGTGCCTTGAAAATCATTGAGTTCATTATTCTTAATAGCCAAAAACCTAGCAATAAACATAATAAGGGCGATTTTTGCTAAATCGGAGGTTTGAAAACTCTGATTTATTATCGGAATAGTCAACCATCTACTCGCGTTATTAATGTTGTTTCCCGTCACCAAAGTGAGCAAAAGCAACGGAATAACCAACCAAACCGCAAGCTGTGCGATTCTGGAAAAATAACGGTAATTGATGCGATGAACGAGGTAAATAATAACAAAACCCGACAACACAAATGTGCCGTGTTTTACCATGTAATAAAACGTGTTTCCACCTTGGTATTTATACGCAAGCGTAACAATGGAACTATATACCAAAAGCAATGACAGCAACGCTTTAAACATTACTACCACCCAAATGGCACGATCCCCACCAAGATATTTAAACACTTTATCTACCACAATATTCCCGTTAAATGTTATAAACTTCTAACAATATTTTTGAATGTGTTTCCACGGTCTTCGTAGTTTTCGAACAAATCGAAACTTGCGCAACATGGAGATAATAATACCGCATCTCCTTTATCGGTAAATCGATAGGCAATGCCTACAGCTTCACCCATATCCGCAGCGTTATATACTTCCACTAAATCGTCAAAAGCCGCATGAATTTTTTCATTATCCTTACCTAGCGCAATGATGAATTTCACTTTCTCTTTCACTAACTCAGTAAGCTGCGTGTAATCATTTCCTTTGTCCACACCACCCACAATCCATGCGGTAGGTTGCGACATAGATTCTAATGCGTACCACGCAGAATTTACGTTTGTGGCTTTAGAATCGTTTATGTATTCTACATGTGAAATCGTCATGAATTTCTCTAGGCGATGCTCCACATTTTGAAAATCCGACATGCTCTCACGCACTACGTCTTTACGGATATCCATTACCTGAGAAATAATGGATGCTGCCATCGAATTGTTAATGTTGTGCTTGCCTTGAAGCGCTAGTTTTTGAATGCTCATTTTTAAATTACCCTTTATGTTAATATTAATTGTCTCGTTGTCTAACCAACCCCCTGAAACCTGCGGTGTTTTCAATGAAAACCCATGTTTCTGTGCTGGAAATTTTAATTCTGTTAATTCCTTTTTAATGACCTCATCGTCATCAAAAAACACCAAGTGATCTTGGCTTGTTTGATTTTGTACAATTCGGAATTTTGATTTTATATAATTATCAAATTCGTAGTTGTACCGGTCCAAATGATCTGGTGTGATATTGATAATAGCGGCAATGTGAATGGCTGTTTTATACATCCTATCCAATTGAAAACTGCTCAATTCAAGTACCCAATAATCAAAATCGGTACTCACTAATTGTGCAGCCATGCTTTTGCCAATATTCCCTGCCAAGCCTACCTTGAGTTTGGCTTTTTTCAGCGTTTCGTAGGTGAGTAAAGTCGTAGTGGTTTTCCCATTACTTCCTGTGATTCCAATAAGTTTTCCGCTAGTGTACCTAGCTGCAAACTCAATCTCATCAATCACCGAAGTACCTTGCTGGTCGAGTTGTTTAATCATCGCCACGGTATCCGGAATTCCGGGACTCTTAATCACCTCTTGTGCAGCTAAAACCCGCTCTTTGGTGTGACCGTTTTGCTCAAACGGAATTTTTGCATTTGAAAGAACTTTCGCGTATTCATCTTTGATTTTACCCAGGTCTGATACAAAAACCTTCAATCCTTTGGCTTGTGCCAGAAGCGCTGCCCCTGTTCCACTTTCACCTCCTCCTAGTATTACAATCTCGCCCACTCTGCTATCTAATTTTGAGCGTTACAATACTGAGTACCATGAGCATCAAACCAACAATCCAGAATCGAGAAACGATTTTAGATTCATGGAATCCCATTTTTTGATAATGATGATGCAGGGGTGCCATTAGGAATATTCTTCGGCCTTCGCCAAATTTTTTCTTGGTGTATTTGAAGTAAGCTACTTGCAGCATTACTGATAAATTCTCGGCCAAAAAGATTCCGGCCAATAATGGAAGTATTAATTCTTTTCGTACGGCTAAAGACATTACCGCGATGATTCCACCCAATGCTAATGAACCTGTATCGCCCATAAACACTTGCGCGGGATAAGAGTTATACCACAAGAAACCGACACTTGCCCCAACAAAAGCGGCTGAAAATATTACGATTTCGCCACTATCGGGGATGTACATAACATTGAGGTAATCGGCAAAAAACTGGTTACCCGACACGAATGCAAAAACCGCAATCGCTACCCCAATGATGGCGGAGGTTCCTGCCGCCAATCCATCAATTCCATCGGTCATATTGGCGCCATTACTCATGGCTGTGATTACAAGAATTACAATAGGAATGTAGATTAGCCAGGTATAGGCCAATAAATCTTTACTCAACCAAGACAAAAACCATTTGTAATCAAATTCGTTGTTTTTTATAAATGGTATGGTTGTTTTAGTGGATTGTACTTCTTCCCAAACAAAAGATTTGGCTTCTTGATTTTTGGTTAAATTCCCAACTTCAACTTGCGCCACATTAGTCGCTCCATTGGCTACCTTGGTTCGTACCGTTACATCATCATTAAAATAAAGCACCGAACCCACAATTATTCCGATTCCTACCTGACCTACAATTTTGAACTTACCACTTAAACCCTCTTTGTTTTTCTTGAACACTTTAATGTAATCATCAATAAAACCAATAGCTCCCAACCAAACGGTGGAAACTAAAAGCAATATGATATAGATATTATCTAGCTTCGCAAAAAGCAAAGTGGGTATTAGAATTGACGCCAGAATAATGAGTCCACCCATGGTAGGTGTACCCGCTTTTTCCATTTGACCTTCCAATCCCAAATCACGGATAGATTCGCCCGCTTGCTGCGCCCGAATAAGGTTGATGATTTTACCACCAAACACCATAGAAATTAGTAACGACACCACGATAGCCATGGCCGCTCTAAACGAGATGTATTGGAACACCCCAGCTCCGGGGATATTCATTTCTTGCAGATATTCAAATAAATAGTACAGCATTATTCTTTATTTGGATTTAGAAGATTTGTGAGAATTTCTACATCATCAAAATGATGTTTCACTCCCTGAATGTCTTGATATGTTTCGTGACCCTTGCCCGCTACCAGAATAATATCACCTGGTTTAGCCAGTGCAGCTGCGGTTTTAATAGCCTCTTCACGATTTAAAATGCTTAATGATTTCCGTTTTTCGTTTGGAGACAATCCGTTCAGCATATCATTTATGATAAGCTGCGGGTCTTCCGTACGTGGGTTATCGGATGTAATAATGGCTTGATCACTCATTTGAGTTGCGATTTGAGCCATTTTCGGACGCTTGGTTTTATCTCTATCTCCACCACATCCTACTACCGTAATAACTTTTTCATTACCGGTACGGATTTTTGAAATAGTATCCAATACGTTACTCAAGGCATCTGGAGTATGCGCGTAATCCACAATTCCTATCAAACCATTACCCGATTTGATTTGTTGAAACCTTCCCGGAGCTGGTTTTAGCTTAGAGATTTGCGTTAGCACCTCCATTTCATCTTCTCCTGCAGAAATAGCTACGCCATATAATGCCAAAAGATTGGATGCATTGAAGGCTCCAATTAGTTGCGTCCACACATCATGCCCATTGATATTCAGCTGTAAACCATCAAATTGATTCTCAATAATTTTAGCTTTAAAATCAGCCATTGCGCGTACCGAAAAAGTGCGCACTTTAGCCGATGAATTTTTCACCATATCCATCCAGTGCCGATCATCTTTATTAATAACAGCCACCGAATCCGAACCCAATGAGTCGAATAATTTTTTCTTAGCAGAGATGTAATTATTGAACGTTAAGTGGTAATCGAGATGATCATGGGTAATATTGGTAAATACCGCTTGACTAAAATGAATTCCCTCTACTCGGTGCTGTTCTAATGCATGAGAACTGACTTCCATAAAACAGAAATCGCAACCATCGGCCACCATTTCGGACAACATTTGATTTACTTTCACCGCATCAGAAGTGGTATGAGTAGATTTAATCTCTTTTGAACCAATTCGATTTACCACCGTAGACAGCAATCCGCAATTATATCCGAGGTTGGTAAACAACTCAAACAACATGGTAACAATACTGGTTTTACCATTTGTACCAGTGATACCAATAACTTTCAATTTTTCGGACGGCACATCATAAAAATTAGACGCGATATATCCTAGTGACTCCGCACTATCACTCACTTTAACATAACTAATATGCTCGTGCATTTTTTCAGGAAACGATTCACACACAATGGCAATAGCACCTAATTCAATTGCTTTTTCAATAAATTTATGCCCGTTAACCGTAGTACCACTAACCGCCACAAATACCGAAAACTGTTTCACCTCTCTAGAATCAAAGCATACCCGCTCAATAGCTAGATTGGTGGTACCAATAACTTCCTTAATCCGTGACCGATACAATATGTCTTTTAAGAGCTTCATGCCAAACTGAGTTTAATTTTGAAACCACGACTTGGAATAGTATAACCCGGAGCAACAGACTGATACTTAACCACTCCACGTCCTTCTACCTCCACTTTAATTCCTTGATTTTCTAGTAGGTAAATCGCATCTTCCACGTCCATTCCCACCACATTGGGCACGAGGTTATCTACATGCCTTTTGGCATACACCGATACGGTATCCATTCCGGTACTCACCGATACCCAATGCGCATTTTCGCGATTGGTAAACGGCACATTCAATTCGGTATATACACTAGCTAAATCATCGTAATCGCCATTTTTAGAAATTGGAATCCGAGGCCTTTTGGTAGCGGTTGCTAATTGACTTTTCTTCAATCCATCTTGCGCATTAAGACTGGTTGAATACACTTTATTGGCTATTTCTTTAAAGATTGGACCTGCCACCAAATTCCCATAATACACGTTTTTACTCGGTGCATTTACTACCACAATACAGGTGTACAGCGGCTTATCGGCTGGGAAATAGCCGCAAAACGAGGCTTGATATGATTTTTTTCCTTTATACCCTGCCGCACCATTCGAAATTTGAGCCGTACCGGTTTTACCTGCTATAGAGAAACTAGCATTTTGTAAATTTCTAGCCGTTCCTTCGGTCACTACAGATTCCAACATGATTTTGGCTTTCTTTATGGTTTCCGGACTAGCTATAGACTCTTTTAAAATTACAGGATGAAATTGTTTGACTACATCTCCGTAATTGGTAATGGATTTAGCAAACATGGGTTTCATCATTTTACCATCATTAGCCACTGCATTATAAAAAGTCAATAACTGCATCGGAGTTAATTTCAACTCATACCCGTGAGAAATCCAAGGAAGCGATAAGCCTGACCAAGTAGAATCATTGGCCGATTTGATATAAGGCATTCCTTCACCACTCACCTCCACACCAAGTGGTTTATTCAATCGCATCTGATACAGATGATTAATAAATTTTTGCGGGTCAGATTTATAATATTTCTCTACCGTTTTGGCTACTGCAATGTTGGATGATTTCGCAAAAGCTTCCAGCACCGTAATCTCACCAAACCCACCTTCATGCGAATCATACATAGTGGTTTTATAAAATACATGCTCTCCATTTCCGGTCTGAATTTTATCATCCAAATCCACATACCCATCTTCCAGAAGCGACATCCATGAAGCTAGTTTTATAGTAGAACCTGGTTCGGTAGCTGCGCCAATCGCATAGTTGTAACGTTCTTGATAACTGCCATCTCCACCTCGAGAAAGATTTGCAATTGCCCGGATTTCACCGGTTCCTACTTCCATCAAAACCACACACCCATAGGCGGCTTGCTGCTCTTCCAACTGACGTTTCAAAGCAGCTTCGGCTACATCTTGAATATTAATATCAATGGTTGTCACCAAATCATACCCATCTTGCGGCTCAATATCATCTGCATCGCTCAATGGCATCCATGTACCACCGGCTATTTTTTGCTCTAAACGCTTGCCACTAATTCCCCTAAGCTCTTTTCGGTATGCTGCTTCTAAGCCAACTCTTGCACCATTCTCTCGGTCATATCCAATGGTACGAGCCGCCAGTATTCGAAATGGTTTTTGCCGCATATTTTGCTGTAGGTAGATAAACCCACCCTTATAACGACCTCTATTAAAGATTGGGAATTCACGCATCGCCTTTAAATCCGTGAATTTTACATTTCTACGAATAAGGTAATAGCGTTTGTTTTTTAAGCGCGCATTAATCAATTCTGATTTATAGGATGCGGCCGAACGATCTTTAAATAAATCGGCTAAATACCATGACAAACTATCAATGTTCTCATTAAAAATCGCATCCGTAACGGCATCGGCATTTGGGTCAAATCGCACCTCATATTTAGGAACAGATGTCGCTAATAAACTGCCATCCAAAGCGTAAATATTTCCGCGCACCGCCTCAATAGTCCGATAATCAATGGTTAGATTATCCGACTTTTGCCGCCATTCATCTCCTTCAATTACTTGAATTTGAAAAACCCGAGCAAGCACAGCCAGCATACCTATCCCGACTAGGACAAACATGAAAAAACTTCGTCTTAATATGATACTCTTATTTTCCAATGAGTGCTTCTTCTTTATATTCTTCTAATTGATCTTCGGTAATCTCAATTTTCTTGGGTGGCTGAAAGGACTCTTCCAAAGTCAGCCCTTTTTGATGCAATATTTTTATCAATTCCGATTGTTTAGTGGCATACATCAAATCCGATTTGATGGTGATATACTCTGAGCGCATCTCTTTTAATGCGGATTTGTCTTTATTAATTTGCCGAACAGAACCCTCTGCCGAAAACCCTATTCCGATATAAATAAGACCGAGAAAAACCAAAAAGCCCACGTATGGAAGATGCTTAATGAGTTGCTCGCTACCGAACACTTCACCGCTCATCACTCCCATTACTGCGCGACCCATTCCAGCCACTTTCGGAGTTTTGATTTTTACATCTTCAATATCTTGTTCCATTTTCGTTATGCAAGGCGAACCGCCACTCTTAATTTTGCGCTTCTGGCGCGTTGATTTTCCTTAATTTCTTCATCTGTTGGCACAATCACTTTTCGGTTGAGCGGCTCAAATGGTCGGATTAAATTTCCGTAGAAATCTTTTTCCTGTTTCCCTTCAAAATTTCCGGTTCGCAAGTAGTTTTTTACCAACCGATCCTCTAGTGAGTGATAGGTAATGACCGATAACCGCCCACCTTCTTTAATCACTTTTTGGGTAGCCAGCAACATCTCTTTCAATGCAGCCATTTCATCATTCACCTCTATTCGTAGCGCCTGAAACACCTGCGCCATATAATTTTTTCCGATTTTCCCCACCTTTGCTGCATCAGCCGCATCCAGTAAATCGTTTATTCTTTCCAATGGCTTTACCGATCTAGCACGCACTATTTCCATGGCTATCTTTCGTGCATTTCTTAATTCTCCAAAATCTCTAAAAACACGAGTCAGCTCAGCTTCCTCATAAGTATTGAGCACCTTCTTGGCATCCAGATCCGCACTTTGGTTCATCCGCATATCCAAATCAGCATCGCCTCTAAAAGAAAAACCGCGTTCTACCTCATCAAATTGATGCGATGAAACTCCCAAATCTGCCAACAACCCATCCACTTGGCGGGCGTTATACATTTTTAAGAAATTGGATACATACCGAAAATTTTGCTTAATGAGGGTAAATCGCTCATCATCCAATACATTCGCTTCGGCATCGGCATCTTGATCAAACCCAAACAACCGACCGCCTTCCATAGTTTCCAAAATTTTCCTGGAATGCCCTCCTCCCCCAAAAGTCACGTCCACATAATCTCCGTTTGGTTTAATTGCCAATCCGTCTACAGACTCACTTAATAAAACAGGTTTGTGGTACATCATTCCTCGGTACTATCTATTTCGCCCATCACGTCTTCGGCTAATTGCGCGAAGTCATCGATGTCGTCATTCATTACTTGGTCATATTTTGCTTTATCCCAAACCTCAATTCGGTTGGCATACGCAAAAAGCACAATCTCTTTTTTGATTTCCACTGCAGCCATTAATGGTTTTGGCAGTAAAACCCTACCCGTTCCATCCAATCCTAATTGAGTTGCCCCATTATTAAATTGGCGAATGAACTTCCGGTTTTTCATGTTATACAGATTCAGCTTTTGAAATTTAGCCGTCTCCACCTCCCACTCATTCATAGGGTAAAGCACCAAGCAGCCTTCAAACCCGCGATTTATCACGAATTGATCTTTGGCCGCTGGATCCAACTGCCGTTTCAACCCAGCAGGAAGCATAAATCTTCCCTTGGCATCCACTTTACATTGATATTCACCTAATAAGCTTGACATCAGCACACTTTAATTTCAAGCCGTAAAAATATCTCAAAATTTCCCACTTTTTACCACTTCTTACCACTTTGTTGAAAACTTTATCGTTTTTAGGTGCTTTTAGATGCTTTTATGCGCTGATCTATTTCAGGTTAACTCCGGAGACAAAGAAGAAATTTAGCGCTATGAAAACCGCTTGAAACATGTATTATTCCTAACATCCAATTGTGAATAGCGCTAATAAAAAAAGGTATTTATCTGTCAGAATAAGTTAATTTTGGAGTTCTAAATTCGTTACATTGATATGGAAGAAAATATTCGAAAAGACGGGAAATTTGAGTACGTAGAGGTAGGAAACGGTCCTGTTTTGGTGGTTCTTCATGGTTTATTTGGTGCTTTGAGCAACTTCAAAGAAGTGTTGGACCATTTTAAATCCAACTACCGAGTAGTAATCCCTTTGATGCCACTTTATACCCTTCCTGTATTGAATACCAACGTCAAAAATCTAATGAAATTCGTAAGAGATTTTATCGATTTTAAGGGTTTTGATAAGGTCAACTTATTAGGAAATTCATTGGGCGGACATGTGGCATTGGTGTATGCTTCCAAGTATCCCGAAAAAGTGGAAACCCTAACACTCACTGGCAGCTCTGGGCTGTATGAAAACTCCATGGGTCAATCATATCCGCGCAAAGGAAACATTGACTATGTCCGCGAACGGGTTCAATATACTTTTTACGACCCGAAAACGGCTACAGATGAATTAGTAAACGAATGTTTTGCAATTGTCAACGACCGCATGAAGACGCTCAAAATCTTATCGTTAGCCAAATCGGCCATTCGACACAACATGGCTGATGAGCTTCCAAAAATGAACATGCCAACTTGCCTTATTTGGGGAAAACAAGACAACATTACACCACCCGAAGTGGGGGAAGAATTCAATAAATTAATGCCCAACTCGGAGCTATTTTGGATGGACAAATGTGGCCATGCCGCTATGATGGAAAAACCAGAGGAGTTTAATGCCATTTATGAATCTTGGTTGAAAAAAACGATAGGATAATTAGGACCCTATTTTATAGCCGTTTTTGATTTTTCATCCATCTTTTGGCTATTCACATTAGAAATTTTTCCCAATAGGTTCTAAATTAAGCAACAATAAAATGACAATCAAAGAAGCCAAATTCATCATGAGCAACACAGATTACACACTGTGTCCACCTCCAAATTTACCGGAGTACGCTTTCATTGGAAGGTCAAATGTGGGAAAATCTTCTCTCATAAACGCGCTTACCAATCACAAGAAATTGGCTAAAACCTCGGGAAAACCAGGTAAAACACAATTAATCAATCACTTCAAAATCAACAAGGAGTGGTATTTGGTGGATTTACCAGGGTATGGCTATGCCTCTGTTTCCAAGACCATGCGAGCCGAGTTTCAAGCATTTTTACGTGATTATTTAGCCAAACGAGAAAACCTCATCTGCACTTTCGTTCTACTAGATTCTCGATTGGAGCCCCAAAAAGTGGATGTGGCATTTATGGAATGGATGGGCGAGCATCAAATTCCCTTCGTGATGGTGTTTACCAAAACCGACAAGCTGAATAACCATACGTTTCTCAAAAACATGAAAAAGTATGAAGCTATCATGCTAGAAACTTGGGAAGATTTACCCCAACGGTTCTACACTTCATCTATAAATAAATCAGGAACCGAAGAGGTCTTAGATTTTATAGAAAACACCAACGAAGTTTATCTAAAATCATAAATTTTGAATTTTATTGACACGCATACGCATCTGTATCTAGACCAGTTCAAGGAGGATATTGACCAAGTTGTTCAAAACGCATTGGACAGCGGAGTATCCAAATTGCTGCTTCCCAATATTGATAGCCACACCCTGGCATCCATGAATGCTTTGAGTGAAAAATTCCCGGGTATTTGTTACCCGATGATTGGTTTACATCCAAGCGATGTGAAAGAAAATTACCAAGAAGAATTAGCTATTGTAAAAAGGGAATCCGAGTCAAATAAATACATTGCTATCGGGGAAATAGGCATTGATTTGTATTGGGACAAAACTTTTTTAGCGCAGCAACAAGAGGTTTTTGCCTTCCAATTAGAACTGGCTAAGTCATTAGAAATTCCAGTGGCAATACACGCTAGAGATTCTTTCAATGAAATTTTTGAAATCCTAGATCACCACAATGATGACTCGCTAATGGGGGTTTTACATTGTTTTACCGGCAACCTAGCCCAAGCCAATCGGGTGATTGATTATGGCGGTTTTAAATTGGGTATTGGAGGCGTAGCTACTTTTAAAAATGGCGGTTTAGACAAGGTTATTCCTCATATTGATTTAGCCCATTTAGTGTTAGAAACCGACTCTCCATTTTTAGCTCCTACCCCTTATAGAGGAAAGCGAAACGAAAGCCAATACATTCCAATTATTGCCGATAAAATTGCGCAAATGAAAGGGATCAAGATTGAAGAAGTAGCTGAAGTTACTACGGAGAATGCTTTGGGATTGTTTACAAAAATAAAATAGCCGTAATTTCTCTTTCAAGCAAAATTACGGCTATTC
>TARA_R110002050_G_scaffold109796_4_pt1 | contig 33900 bp, 32 predicted proteins | sample TARA_R110002050 | Tara Oceans TARA_R110002050 (sample SAMEA4396988) | marine metagenome | biome: Polar Biome; feature: [DCM] deep chlorophyll maximum layer (ENVO:01000326); material: water (ENVO:00002006), including particulate matter (ENVO:01000060) such as... | depth 25 m
TATCTAGGTACTTCGACTGATTCCATAATCATGGTAATCACACTATCAGTGCTCATACCCTCCATTTCACGTTCTGGGGTTAAAATAATTCGGTGATTTAGCACGGGAACCAGTGCTTTTTTAACATCCGTAGGGATGACAAAATCTCGACCGTCTATAGCGGCAAAAGCTTTTGCTGAATTAAGAGTAGCAATACTCGCTCTTGGCGATCCTCCTAAATATAAATGGGGATGATTACGAGTTTTTGAAATAAGTTCGGCCACGTAGCGAATAATTTTCTCTTCTACGATAACCTCCTGAATTTTTTGTTTGTATTCCACCAATTTCTTAGGTGTTAATACCGCTTTTATTAAGCCCTGAGGCTTGGCACCTTTGCGCTCATGGTGCGTTGTAATAATACGAACCTCTTCTTCTAGCGTAGGGTAATCTACTTTTATTTTAAAAAGAAAACGATCTAGTTGTGCTTCTGGTAGCGCATAGGTGCCTTCTTGCTCAATCGGGTTTTGCGTAGCTAATACCATAAAAGGAGCCTCTATTTTATAAGTAGTGCCATCCATGGTTACTTGTGCTTCTTCCATGATTTCGAACATAGCCGCTTGCGTTTTTGCTGGAGCACGATTAATCTCATCTATCAGAATAATATTAGAAAAAATAGGCCCTTTCTTAAACTCAAATTCTGATGTTTTTACATTAAATATAGAGGTGCCTAAAATGTCACTAGGCATTAGATCGGGCGTAAATTGGATACGACTGAATTCTGTTTTTAAGGTTTTTGCAAATAGTTTGGCCGTTATGGTTTTTGCAATGCCTGGAACACCTTCAATAAGTACATGGCCTTCGACCAATAGGGAAACAATTAGGAGCTCTATAAAACGTTCTTGCCCTATAATAACCTGGGCCAATTCTGCTTTGATTTCGGTTACTGCATTTTTTAAATCTTCTAACGGAATACGGTTGTCAAAATTCAAATCGTTATTCGGGACTTCGTTATTTTCCATGTGCTTTAGCTTTAAATTTTTCTATAGATGAATTAAGTTTAGTTAATTCTTCATCGGTTAGTGTTGTCTTATTTTTTATCGAATTTATACGATTAAAGAGTGCTTCTATTTCTTCGATAGTATGGTGGCTTCGTGCCGCTAAATTTTGGTAAAACTCCGTATTTTGCTCTTGTGTACTGAGGTAGAAATGGGAACGTATATAGTCTAAAAAATAAGCAATCTTATGTGCTGCAATAGGTTTACGTTCTCCTTTTTCAAAATACATATCGGCAATAGTTCTTGTAAATGCTAAACTTTGATTTGCCAAAGGATTGACTACTGGTACAGCTCTCTGTTTGCGTTTACCTTCAAAAACAATATACAATAAGGCGCCAATAATTATCGTGTAATACGCCCATTTTAATTCTTTTGTATTTAAAAAAATATACATTGGTGAGGTGTAGAATTTTTTCCCGCTTTTATAATAAGCATCAATATACAATGGCTTTTCACTCGCCACATACGACAATAAACCGGCGGTATAGTCTTTGTTTTTGGCCTTGAGAATAAAATAATTGGTAAAGGCCGCTGGAAAGGTGGTTAAGATAATTTTTCCGTCACCGAAGGCTTGTTGTATACTATTCGGATGGGTTTCAAAATCTGAATCATTACCCGATGAATTAGAGACTTCACCAACAACAATAGTTCGCAAAGTATCTAATGCGCTAAAATATAGGGTACTATAGCTCTTTTTAAAGCTGTATTTTGTTTGTAATGCTAAATTAGGGTTCACTAGTTTGTATTGGAATTCATGCTCCAGACCTTGATCACCAAATAAACTTTCTGTTTTTAAGTGTAAAGTGTCTAATAAGCCTTTCTCAAAATTGGTGGAAGCAATAAAAAGGGTGTTGCCTTTGGCGGTCCAATCTAAAAGGGAATTTAATTCTGCATCTTGAAAAGAAACGGAATTATTGACAAAAAAATAGGTGCTTGCCGAATCGGTATTCGTTTTTAAAAATTCAAACGGAGGCCTTTCAATTTTTTTACTGTTTGAGAATTTTTTTTGTAATACATCACTTAAAACTTTAGTTCCGTAGGGTATTTTATGATGGCTTACGTAGGAGGGAAACCAATTGAGTTCTTTCTTCTTATTGTATTCTAAAAATAAAATAAGTGCCAAAGTAATAGCGCCTATGATGATATATATAGTTCCCTTTTTACGCATTCTTTTTTAGCTTATTTTTTAGGGAATTAAAAGCATAGGCTGCTTTTTGATACTTGGTTTCATCAATTGCAAAATCACCATACCAGATGTAATCGTACAAACGCGTAATGTTCCCAAAAGGAATTTTTAATTCTGGCCGTTGTATTTCATTGAGATAATCGCTATTTGTTTTTTGAAGTTCCCAAGCAATAATTTCTTTTTCGCTCAGTAGTTTTAGAATTAATAAATAGGAATACCGCACTGCTAATCGATAATTATGATCTTCTAAAGCTTGTTTGATAAGGTCATCAATATTTTCATTTTTAATGATATGCTCTTCTTCCGATAATCCAACAATATTCCTATTCTTTTCTGCTGTTCTCATCGCGCGGATATTGGCATTTAAAAAGAAACGGATTAAAAGAAATATCAAGAAAAATAAGAGAAGATAGGGGAGTAATTTTAAAAAGAATGCCATAGGGCCTACAGCAGCATCAACACCATATATCCATTCAAAAACCTGACGTATTTGGTTTAAAAGCCATTGCCATAGCTCTGAAAGCCAAGAAGCTTTTTTTTCTTGTACTTCATAATTAAAATCTGGATTTTCACGATAACTACTTAAGTCTGCATCGCTTATTTTTTTCACCTCTAAAGGAGCTGTATCATACCGGACAACAAGAGAATCTTGTTGCGCAAGAGTAGGCATCAAACTAAAGAAAAAGAAGAAAAGAATAAACAGTAATCGAAGCATATCCTTTAAGAATCTATATCTCCCCCCAATTTTTTAATACGCTCAAAAGTACCTTCGTTATTTTTAATTTCATTCAAATTAAAATAAATAAGCGCAACTGCAACTACCGATATAATGTTTAAAAAGAATTGTGCAAGAGTAGATATCAAATTTAAAATTATATAGATTGGATCGACAAAATTGGTTCCGAAATTTTCAGCATCCATTGCTCCAGATAAAATGCCCATTTTTGCATATTGGTAGATAATTGCAGGCATACTAAAGGCATAACCAGCAACAGTTACTATTATTGCAAGCACGAATATGGTTGCAAAAGTAATCCACCAATGTTCTTTTACCAGATCAAAACTATAGCCAAAAGCATCGGTAGGACTCTTTTTGGAAAAAACCATAATGGCAAAACTTAGTGATAAGGGGACGTAAAGAAATATCCCTGGAATACAACAAAACATAAACCCTACAGTAACTGACAATGCAACGAGTATTCCTAAACCTATAAAACTCCAAAATTTAGCATAGACATTACGTCTAATCTCTTCAAAATTGATAACACCATTATTAGCTGCGTAAGATTGAATATAATATAAAGTTGTGGCCTGAGATAAAACGTATGTTGCCAAAACAGCGCAAAATAGAACTATTGCAGTGAGGCCAAAAAACAAAGGGTTCATATCTCCCAATGTACCATTATTCATACCCATAGTAAATAGTTCGCCGAAAGTAGAAAAGTAAAAACCATAACTAATTAGCATTATTAATAAGTAAGGTCCTACGATTTTTAAAAACGTACTAAAAAATGGTTTGAATTGCGAGCGTAAAAAAGCAAAGGTGTCTGATAGGATATCCCCTAGTTCTCTTTTTTTCTTTAATTCGATATAGTGGTTATTCATGTAATTGGTTTTTTTTATGAAGTTGAATTGGGTATATAACGTAATAAAATACAATTAATGTTAGCGATGCGATAATAATAAATAGGGCGAGCCAATCGGGCATTTCGGTATGTCGGGTAACAAAGCCTTCTAAAAAGCCAGCAATCACAAAAAAAGGAATGGTGCTTACAACAATTTTTAAACCGTTAAGTACACCTCTTTTAAAGGCTTCTAAACGGGTATAGGTGCCTGGGAAAAGTAGCCCGTTAGCCAGTACCAACCCAGCGCAACCCGCAATAATAATGACCGATATTTCTATTGTTCCATGTATCCAAATCGTCCGCACGGATTCCCATCCTAAACCTTTTTGAAAGAAAAAATACTGAAAACTTCCGAGCATAAGTCCGTTACTCAGCAAAATATAAATAGTGCCCACACCTAAAAGAATGCCGTATATAAAAGCCATTAAGGCTACTTTTATATTGTTGATGGTAATGCCTAAGAACATATTAAACTCCCCTTGTTCTTTATATACTTTCATCGGATCATTATTCTCAATATTATCTAAGGTCATATTCACATAACTATCTCCTAAAATAGCGCGTACAAAGTCTCCTTCATTTGCGGCAGAAAATGCACCTATTGTGGTGAAAAAAGCAAAAACTAAAAAAGCAATCAATAGCTCCCTATGGTAGTGATAAAATAGTGTTGGGAATTCTGTTTTCCAAAATCGTACAATACGATTCTTAGATTCTCGTTTTGTCTTATATATTTGCCGGTGCGCTTGCGCGGCAAGAGCGTTTAAAAAATATTCGGTATTGCTATTTGGGTAGAAAGTCTTAGCATAACTTAAATGATCGGTAATTTCAATATAAAGATCAGAAAGGGCATCAGGATTTATTTCTGTTTTCTTTGCAAGGACACTTTCAAAAGTAGCCCATTTATCTTTATTTTGTTTGACGAAAGCAGCCTCGCGCATTAACCTTGGGGTTTTACCCAAAGAAACTAAAATATGGAACAATTTCAAATAGAAACCGCTCAAAATATTAGCATTAGCCAAAATACGGCTCATCTTGGCGATCGAATGTTGGCATTTCTTATAGACAGTTTTATTATAATTGTATATAGTATAGTAGTAATTCTAATTTTAGTTGCCCTAGATATGGATATGCGAGATATGTGGTCTTTGTATCTTTTAATGTCATTACCTGCCTTTTTATACTATCTTTTGTTAGAGACTTTTAATAATGGTAAGACTATTGGTAAGAGCGCTATGAAAATACGAGTGGTAAAACTCGATGGATCTAATCCTAATTTTGGGAGTTATTTTGTACGCTGGATTTTGAGAATTTTAGATGTTTCTTTATCCTCGGGGGGTGTAGCTGTACTCACAATTTTAATTAGAGGAAATGGGCAGCGTGTAGGAGATATTGCTGCTGGCACGACAGTAATTAGTGAAAAGCAACGTGTAACTCTTAAAGATACTTTATTACGAGAACTCCCTTTAGATTATAAACCTCAATTTCCGCAGGTGACCATTTTTAAAGATCAAGAGATGCAAACAATAAAGAACCTTTATGATTCCGCTAAGCGAAGTGGAGACCACAATGTAATTGTTTCGTTGAGTGATCGTATAAAAAAAGTGACCAGTATTTCAACAGATTTAATGGCCCTTGATTTTGTAGATGTGGTCATTAAAGATTATAACTATTTTACCCAACAATAGATGGAAATATTTTATTTTACAATTGATATTTTAGGAACAATAGCGTTTGCCATTTCTGGTGTGATGGTAGCAATGGATAAAAAATTGGATATTTTCGGGGTCTTTATCATTGCCTTTGTTACGGCCGTTGGTGGTGGAACCTTACGTGATGTTTTAATTGGAAATACCCCTGTAATTTGGTTGCAAGAATCGGTTTATTTAGCTACAATTTTAGCATCGGTAGTCTTAGCAATTTTTTTTAGAAATCAATTAAAATATGTTCGAAAGTCATTATTTTTATTTGACACGATTGGGATTGGTTTATATACGATGGTTGGTATTCAAAAAGGATTGGGTATTGGTCTAGCGCCAGTAATGTGCATAGGATTAGGTACCATAACTGCAAGTTTCGGAGGGGTTATTCGTGATATTCTATGTAATGAAATTCCCGTTATATTTAGAAAAGAAATTTATGCTACAGCCTGTATTTTAGGGGGGATAGGTTATTTCTTATTAGAAAAACTACCTATAAAAGATGCCTACCCATATATAGGTGGAATAATTATAGTTATTGGCATTCGACTTTTAGCCGTACGTTTTAAAATAGCCTTGCCTAATATTTATAAGGTGGAGTAATGTTTTGCTTATTAAGAACTCTAACTGACCTAATTTTAGAAATTTTTGGACCTTGGACTTTCGACCTTAGACTTTTGACTTAAAACGGTTCTCGATACAATTTTTGTTTCGTTGCCTGCTCAAAAATCACTCGAACTGACATCATTTTGGACATTTGTAGACCTTAGACTTTCGACATTGAACTTTTGACTTAAAACGGTTCTCGATACAATTTTTGTTCGTTGCCCTGCTCAAAAATCACTCGAAAGGACAAAATTTTAGACATTCGACTTTGGACCTTCGACTTTTGATCTTTGACTTAAAACGGTTCTCGATACAATTTTTGTTTCGTTGCTCTGCTCAAAAATCTATCTAAAAGGCTTCCGCTTTTAAAATATAAATATTTTGTACAGGCCAATCTCCTTGTTCTACAGGTTGGCTGTTAATTAAGTCAACAACATCCATCCCTTCAATTACACGACCAAAAGGAGTGTAGTTTGTATCTAAATGGTACGAACCAGGTTTAGTCACTACAATAAAAAACTCAAATGGCGACGCTAATTTGTGCGGATTATCCATTTCACTACTAGGCATCGAAATAGTTCCTCGATGGTGTTTGTACCCTTTACGAGTATCTGGCGGAAGTAAATAGCGCCCGATAGCACTTCGTTTGCGAGAGGTTTCAATTTTGTCAGAACTCCCTCCTTGAATAATAAAGTTTTTCACCACTCTATGAAACATCGTATGATCAAAATATCCTTTTTTAGTTAGGTAGATAAAATTGGCTTTATGGTAAGGCACGTTATCATATAATTGTACAGTGAAGCTACCTAAATTGGTAGTTATTTTTACTTTATTCTCCTTTAACGTTTTTGCATATTCAAAGAAAAAAGGAATCGCATTTTCTTCATTCAAAACAAATTCGTCTTTTTGAGATACGACGGTAACAGTGTCAATTTTTACGCTATCTTTTACCGTTTTTACAACTGGATTTTTAAGAGTTTCATTGCTTGGTGTATCTTTGCAAGAAGTTAAGAATACGAGAGTTAAAACTATTGTAAACAAGAATTGTATACGTGTCATGAATTTTGATGATTTTTCTAAACGGATTTCAAAAATAAAAAATCTCCCGCTTCCAGGGGTGGATTCTCATTATAAAATGGCACCATTGCTTCGAATGGAAGAATTACAACGACAAAGAGATGCAATTCAAATTCCAAAAAAGGCCGCTGTGATGTCACTTTTTTATCCAAATATGGTGAAAAAGACCAATTTACTACTGATTTTACGTAAAACGTATCAGGGAGTTCATTCGAATCAAATAGGTTTTCCAGGTGGAAAAGTGGAGCTTGAAGATTTAGATTTGATGCATACTGCTTTACGGGAAACTCATGAAGAAGTTGGGGTACTCCCAACAGATATAGAAGTGATTAAAACGTTGACAGAAATCTATATTCCGCCTAGTAATTTTGAGGTGCAACCATTTATCGGACTCTATAAAAACCCTAGCCCTTTTATAATTCAAGAAGAGGAAGTTGAAGCCTTAGTAGAGGTCTCATTGTCCGATTTTATGGATGATACTTTAGTTTTTAACCAAAAACTAACCACCTCATACGCGAAAAATATAGATGTACCTGCCTTTAAACTAAATGGTTATACTGTTTGGGGGGCTACTGCTATGATGTTAAGCGAAGTAAAAGAGCTATTAAAACAGGTTCTATAAACCATATTTTGTAATTTAGCAGACACTAAACTAATAGCAATGCCTTTATTTAATAAAAACCCCTTCGGTCATCTTTTGTTTGTAAAAAAATGGTTGATTCGTATTTTAGCCTTACTATCTCATAGAAGATACAAAGGGTTTAATACACTCGATATTGAAGGAGCAGATGTCATTAGAAGGCTTCCTGAGACCAATGTTCTGTTTGTGAGTAACCATCAAACTTATTTTGCTGATGTGGTTGCCATGTTTCATGTTTTTAATGCAAGCCTAAAGGGGAGAGATAATAATATCAATAATATTGGGTATATATGGAATCCTAAGTTGAATATGTATTATGTAGCTGCTGCAGAAACCATGAAAAAAAGTCTTTTAACCAAGATTTTAGCCTATGCAGGTTCTATTAGTGTAGAGCGTACATGGAGAGCAGAAGGTAAAGATGTGAATCGACAAGTTAAAATGAGTGATATTTCCAATATTGGTAAGGCATTAGATGACGGTTGGGTGGTAACGTTTCCTCAGGGTACAACTACACCATGGAAACCTTTACGAAAGGGTACAGCTCATATTATAAAGAAATATAAGCCTATTGTTGTTCCTGTGGTTATTGATGGTTTCAGACGATCTTTTGATAAAAAAGGACTTCGAATTAAAAAGAAAGGTATTCTACAATCTATGGTAATAAAAGAACCATTAGACATCGATTATGAGAACGAATCTTTTGAGGCTATCATAGAAAAATTAGAATATGCTATTGAGCAACATCCATCATTCTTAAAAGTTCTTTCTGAAAAAGAACTTGCGATTATCGAAGAAGAAAATGAAGCCCGTAGATGGAGCGCCAAAGCTTAAATTTCTAATTTTTTCAATTCATTATAGTTTCTATTTAACTTGCGTAACAATAGGCCGTACAATAAAAAGTAAATTGTACCCATTACGACCACCATGATAGCTCCAAATACTCCAATTCCTATAATTATTGTATTTTTTAGTTTTTCAGGAGACATTTTACCAACATTGTCACCCATACCTTCTATTAATTGAGTAAAATCATTATTGAGATAAATGCCAAGCATAAATAGGAGAATGGTTACCAAAACCATTGATAATGAGAAAATGATATAGTTTTTTACAGTTTTTCTAGTGCGTTTTATTTTAGACATTAAATTTTTAGTATCGTCTAAAACCGTAATCTCTTTATACCTTTTGTAAAATTGATATATAAAGTAAAAAACTACTACATAATAAAAAACGGAAAATCCAATAAAGTATTTATTAAAACCAGTAGTGCCAAAAAGATCTAAATTGGTTCTTGCTGATGGCAATAAGTAGAGCAAATGAGGTAACACAAACTCAAGAATACTTATTATAAATATCCACTTTACGATAGAAGAAGATTTCTTCCATAGCATTCCATGGATCTCGTTATAAGACAATTTAGGATGTTCAACTTCCTTCTTTTGCCAATCTTTTTTTAATAATTCTAATTCATCCATCATAATCTGCTTATGGATTTAATATTGTTCTTAATTTATTCTTTATTCGATTCATTTTAACTCTAGCATTCACTTCAGAAATACCTAGTGTTTCAGAAATCTCAGAATAATTTTTGTCTTCCAAGTATAGAAAAACTAAAGCCTTATCAATGTCATTTAATTGCTTGACAGCTTTATACATAAGTTTTAATTGTTGTTCTTCTGTTTCATCGTATTCGTCGGCTTTTATCTTAAAAATAACAGATTCATAATCTAATGTTTGTACGCTTTTTTTGGATTTTCTATATAGTGTTATTGCTGTATTTAGGGCTACACGATACATCCAGGTACTAAATTTTGCATCACCTCTAAATTTTGGATATGCCTTCCATAATTGTATGGTAATCTCTTGGAATAGGTCGTTATGCGCATCTCTGTCATTTGTATACAGTGTACAAACCTTGTGAACAATATTTTGATTGTTCTCCAGCTCGATTACAAAAGCATGCTCTAAATCTTTACTCACGTTGTGGTTGGTTGTTAACTATTAGTAGTCTAAAATTTAATTATGTTACACTAAAAATTAAAAAACCGATAAAAAATTTTACCGGCTCATTTTTAATTGAGAATATGACTTGTAATTAGTTAGTCTCTATAGTTTAAAGCAGGAGCTCTGTCTCCTAGAAGTGGTATGTATTTGAAATCTTTACCTCTTCTTTCAATTAGCTCAGCTTTAGCTTTTTCTAATAATTTGTCATTATTAAATAAATCAATAGCCGTAAGTGCTAAAGTTTTCGCAGCTACCATCATTCCTTTATTTCCGATAGTAGTTCCTCCCGCAGCAACGGCTTGCCAACTGTGTGCAGGTGTTCCAGGAACCCAAGTCGCAGTACTTAATCCGGCAGTTGGTACTGTAAAACTCACATCGCCAACATCTGTCGAACCAAATGCTTTGGCTTCAGTAGCATAAGGTTGAATATTTTTTGCTGTTTCTATTGCTGCTTTTTCTAATCCTAGACTTATTGAAATTTCATCGGCGAATTTTTGCTCCTCTTGGGTATAGCTCATACCACCAACCATAGTTAAGTTATCATACATTAGTTTTTGAATTGTTAAGTTTGGGAGTAATTCATGTGTACCACCAATCATTTCATAATCCATTGTAGTTCCTGTACCTAAAGCAGCACCCTCAGCAGCTTTAATTATGCGATTAAAAATAGCAATAACAACATCTCTTTTATTATGTCGAGCATAATAATATACCTCTGCAAAATCGGGTACTACGTTAGGAGCTTTACCACCATCTGTAATGACATAATGTATTCTTGCTTCCTGCGGGATATGTTCTCTCATCATATTAACCATCATATTCATACTCTCTACCCCATCTAAAGCAGATCTGCCTTTTTCTGGTGAAGCAGCAGCATGAGCCGAAATACCATAAAATCTAAATTTAGCGGATTTATTAGCTAATGCTGCTCCAGCACTAGCAGAGTTTTGACTATTTGGATGCCAATGAAGGGCTGCATCAACATCATCAAATAAGCCATCTCTAACCATATATACTTTCCCTGAACCACCTTCTTCGGCCGGGCAGCCGTAAAAGCGAATGGTTCCTTTTATATGGTTTGATTGCATCCATTCTTTAACGGCAATTGCAGCAGCTGTTGAAGCGGTGCCAAACAAATGATGACCACATGCATGACCAGCAGCCTTACCCAGAGATTCTTTTCGGGGTATTGCCTTTTGTGACAGGCCAGGGAGGGCGTCATACTCACCTAGGATAGCAATTATTGGTGATCCGCTGCCATATTCAGCAATAAAAGCGGTAGGGATGCCAGCAACCCCTTTTTTAATAGAGAACCCTTCTGCGCTTAGCATATTTTGCAATAGGGCACTACTTTTTTCTTCTTGATATCCCATTTCTGCAAATTGCCATATATTTTGGGCAATAGTACCATATTCTAATTTTTTGAGTTCTAATTTTTTTAGTACTTCATCTTTTGTTTTTTGAGCTGTCGTCAGGGATAGGCAAAGAAAACTTACGAGTATAGGGATGATTTTTATATTCATATGTAGTATATCAAAGGCTAAATTAATGATACTATAAAAATAGCATTTTCTTTTATGCTAGATAATTATGAATGCTTAATTTTGATTTTAATGAGCGCAATGAATATTCCAAGAAGTAGTTTCCCTAGAATAATAATTATAGGCGGTGGTTTTGCAGGTATTTCTCTCGCAAAAGAATTGAGTAAAAAAGAAGTACAAGTATTACTTTTAGACAAAAATAATTACCACACATTTCAACCCTTATTATACCAAGTGTCAACAGGAGGTTTAGAACCGGATTCTATTGCTTATCCTATTCGAAAAATATTAAAAGATTATCCTAATTTTTTCTTTCGATTGGCAAATGTTGAAGAAATAAACTCAGAAAAGAAAGAACTCATTACGAATATAGGAGCCATTGATTATGATTATTTGGTTTTAGCAACAGGTTCAGAAACTAATTTTTTTGGGAATACAGAAATAGAAAAAAATGGTATGGTTATGAAATCTATACCACAATCTTTGAACTTAAGAAGTCTAATCCTAGAGAATTTTGAGCAGGCCTTACTAACCGATGATCTTCATAAGCGTGATGCTTTGATGAATTTTGTAATAGTTGGGGGAGGGCCTACAGGAGTTGAATTGGCAGGAGCTTTAGCGGAAATTAAAAAGGGGATTCTTCCTAAAGATTACCCTGATTTAGATACCCGAAGAGCACAGATTAATTTAGTGCAGTCTGGTGATCGAATCTTAAAAGAAATGAGTGAGAAAGCTTCAAAAAAAGCTGAAGATTTTCTGGAGGAGTTGGGGGTGCAGGTTTGGAAAAATACACGTGTAAAAACCTATGATGGGAAATTAGTTACTACGCAGACCGAATTGTCGTTTGAATCAGCAACGCTAGTTTGGGCAGCAGGTGTAAAGGGAGCTGCAATTAAAGGTTTAGATGCGGAAGAATTATTGATGCGCGGTAATCGATTAAAAGTGAATGAATTTAATCAGGTTATTGGTCGAGAGTCGGTTTTTGCCATTGGAGATGTTGCTGGTATGGAGTCTGATGAATTTCCTTGTGGTCATCCAATGATGGCACAACCCGCTATGCAACAGGGAAAAAATCTTGGACGCAACCTAGTAAATCTATTGGAAAAAAAGCCGATGAAGCCTTTTATCTATAAAGATAAAGGAAGCATGGCAACTGTGGGTCGTAATAAAGCGGTAGTAGATTTAAAAAACTATAAATTTCAGGGTGTTTTTGCCTGGTTTGTTTGGATGTTTGTACATCTGTTCTTTTTAATAGGGTTTAGAAACCGAATGGTTGTCTTTGTTAATTGGGTATATAATTATGTGCGTTTTGATCGTGAAGCGCGTTTAATTATTAGACCTTATAAAAGAGATTATAGCAGGTTTCGATAATTCTTCTATGGGTACTTTATATTTGAATAACTAGCTTTTATTATTTTCTTGGATGGTACTTGTTTAAAACATCGGCCAAATGTGAACGATCTACATGCATGTATACTTCAGTGGTGGTAATACTTTCATGACCTAGCATTTGCTGAATTGCCCTTAAATCAGCACCATTTTGTAATAAATGGGTGGCGAATGAATGACGGAAGGTATGTGGACTTATAATTTTTTTCAGCTCTATTTTTTCTGCAAGCTGTTTGATAATAGTAAAAATCATTGCTCGAGTAAGCTGTTTACCTCTACGATTTAAAAAAAGAATATCATCATGACCTTTTTGGATTTTTAAATGAACTCTTTTTTCGTTTTTATAAATGTTAATGTATTTTTTGTTGATTTCACTAATGGGAACAAAACGTTGTTTATCACCTTTACCGGTAACTTTTATAAAATCTTCCTCAAAATAAAGGTCAGAAATTTGTAAATCAACAAGCTCGGAAACACGAAGTCCGCAGCCGTATAAAGTTTCAAGAATCGCTCTATTGCGTTCCCCTTCTGGTTTAGATAAGTCGATAGCACCAATTAGTTTATTTATCTCTTCTTCGGACAAGGTGTCTGGTAATTTTCGGCCAATTTTAGGGGATTCAATTAATTCTAATGGATTATCTTTTCTGTAATCCTCAAATACTAAATAATTAAAAAAACTTTTTAGACCTGAGATAATTCTGGCTTGAGAACGAGGATTAACTTCTTTGGCAAGCGTATATATAAATTGTTGTACGATGTCTTTATCAATTTTTATAGGAGAAGTAGTGATACTGCTATTTTCTAAAAAAAGATAAAGCTTTTCGATATCTAATGTGTAATTGTCAATAGAATTTTCAGATAAACCCCTTTCAATTTTGAGATAATATTGATAATCATTAATCGCTTGCTGCCACTTCATAAAATCAAAGATACTTCAATGAACTATTAAATTTTGAAATGTTATTTATTTTCTAAGTGTTGCCTTAAAAAATCATCAGTCTATTTTTGATGTCTTTGTTTTTTTTAATCATAAAGTTATTAAAAACAACACTGATTTATTTTGTAGTCATTTTATAAAAAAATAGCTTTGGTAGAGTATTCAACTTTTAAATTTATGAAATGAAAATAATAGTAGTAGTAGCAATGACATTTTTTGGTTTAGGAACCATAGCAACAAATGCACAGTCAACATATAAAACTTCTGTGGGTTTAGCAATTGATTTTGGTACAGGGACAACACTGGTAGGGCCAAGTGGAAAATATTTTTTCGCGTATAAACAAGCGGTCTTGGCTGAGGTGGTCTTTGGTAGTGGTATTACTGGTGTAACAGCTTTGTATGAATACCATGACCCTATTTCAGGTGAAGATGATTTAAAATGGTTTATAGGTGGAGGACCCTCTTTCACTTTTATCGATGGAGGAACAAATTTTAGTGTAAGACCTACAATTGGTTTTGATTACAAGGTAAAAACAATGCCATTAAATTTCTCTTTTGATTGGCGACCTGATATTTTGATTTCTGATGGTGATGGGTTTGAAGCTGCTCGTTTTGGAATAGGAGCTCGCTATGTAATTGATTAATAATCAAAATATAAAATATAAAGCAGAAGCCCATGCTTCTGCTTTTTTTATGCCTCATAATTTAATATTTTAGCAGAATGAAAATACTTATTTTAAACGGACCCAATTTAAACCTACTAGGTAAACGTGAGCCAGAAGTTTATGGTTTAGAAACTTTTGAAGAATACTTTACGAAACTACAGTTTAAATTTAAAGATGTAGAATTAGAATATTTTCAGTCGAATATAGAAGGAGAAATAATAGGTAAAATACAAGAAGTTGGATTTTCTTATGACGGTATTGTTCTAAATGCAGCAGCTTATACCCATACCTCTGTAGGAATAGGCGATGCCATAAAAGCAGTAGAAACACCAGTCGTGGAAGTACATATTTCAAACACCTATAAAAGAGAAGATTTTAGACATGTTTCTTATATATCACCAGTAGCAAAAGGGGTAATACTAGGCTTCGGATTGCAAAGCTATGATTTGGCTATCCAAAGCTTTTTGAAATAGTGTTGACATAAATTACTTAAAGATGTAGGTGAAAAAGTAAATTAGGAATTTTAAATTTGCCTACTGCCCTAGCGGTTTTAAATATTTCTTATCAATATAAAAAGTACCAAAGGGTAGCAGAGAGGCGATAAAAAGAATGATGAATCTTTTTAATCCCCATTTATGTTCAAAACAAAATAATACAGCAAGTACACAGTAAGCTATAAAAAGAAAACCATGAGCATAGCCAATATAAATATTGGGCTCTGGAATTTTTGAAATATATTTTAAAGGCATTCCCACACCGAAAAGTAATAAGTATGAGATACCTTCTAGTATAGCAGTTAGTCGGAATATTTTAAGCATTCTATAATTTTTAGGAATTGAAATTTTAGCTTGCAAGCATAAAAAAAATGCTGCGTTTATAAGCACAGCATTTTTTTATACTTATCTAGATTTTTAGTTTTTTTATAAGTGAATCACTTCATCATAAGCAGCTGCAACTGCTTCCATAACCGCTTCACTCATAGTTGGGTGTGGGTGAATGGCTTTCAAAATTTCATGACCAGTTGTCTCTAATTTTCGTGCTACAACAGCCTCTGCAATCATATCGGTAACACCAGCACCAATCATATGGCAACCTAACCATTCGCCATACTTGGCATCAAAAATAACTTTTACAAAACCATCTGGAGTTCCACTAGCTTGCGCTTTGCCACTAGCTGAAAACGGAAATTTACCAACTTTTATATCTAGGCCTTTTTCAATGGCTTGCTTTTCTGTTAATCCAACTGAGGCAATTTCTGGAGAACAATACGTGCAACCAGGAATATTACCATAATCCAATGGTTCTACATGTAGGTTTGCCAGTTTCTCCACACAAAGTATACCTTCTGCAGAAGCAACGTGAGCCAAAGCAGGACCAGGAGTTACATCACCAATAGCATAATAACCTGGGATATTTGTTTGGTAAAAATCGTTTACTAAAATTTTATCACGATCGGTAATAATACCAACATCTTCTAAGCCTATATTTTCAATATTTGTTTTAATGCCGACAGCAGAAAGTACAATATCAGCTTCAAGAACTTCTTCACCTTTCGCTGTTTTTATGGTAACCTTAACGCCAGCTCCAGAAGTATCTACTTTAGTAACTTCAGATGAGGTCATAATTTTAACACCTGCCTTTTTAAAGCTACGCTCTAATTGTTTTGAAATATCTTCATCTTCAACTGGAACAATATTTGGAAGGTATTCTACAACAGTAACATCGGTACCCATTGCATTATAGAAATAGGCAAATTCAATACCTATAGCTCCACTACCTACAACAATCATTTTTTTTGGCTGACTTTCTAAAGTCATTGCTTGGCGATAACCAATAATTTTTTTACCATCTTGGGGTAAACTTGGTAATTCTCTACTTCTTGCACCTGTAGCAACGATTATATTATTTGCGCTATATTCTGTTACTTTACCATCCGCATCGGTAACAGCAACTTTTTTGCCTGCTTTTAATTTTCCAAAACCATTAATGACTTCAATTTTATTTTTTTTCATCAAAAACTGAACGCCTTTACTCATGCCTTCTGCAACACCACGGCTTCTTTTGACAACAGCACCAAAATCTTTATCAACATTATCAACTTTTAAACCGTAATCGCTTGCATGTTGTAAGTAATTAAAGACTTGAGCAGATTTTATTAATGCTTTAGTAGGTATACAACCCCAATTTAAACAAACTCCACCAAGAGATTCTTTTTCTATAATGGCTGTTTTAAATCCTAATTGCGAAGCTCTAATAGCAGTTACATATCCACCTGGACCACTTCCTAAAACAATAATATCAAAATTGCTCATATGCTTATTTTTATGATAATTTAATTTGAAGTTGCAAAGTTACAAAACCTTAAGCAAAGCAGTAAACAGATTTTGAAAATTAGTAGAGCGATTTGTTATAAATTATGAAATAAAAAAAGGCTTTTTAGAAAATTAAAAACCTTTGATTATTTTATTCTGGGTCAAACCCAATACTGACGGAATTGATGCAAAAACGTTGCCCTGTTGTTTCTTTAGGGCCGTCATCAAATACATGTCCTAAATGTCCTCCACAATTGGTACAAACAGTTTCAACCCTAATCATTCCATGAGAAGTATCTTTAATATAGGTAATGGCACCATCTACTGCTTTGTCAAAGGAAGGCCAACCGCAACTACTTTCAAATTTATGTTCGCTTTCAAACAATTTTGCATTGCAAGCTTTACAATAATAAGCTCCATTTTCTGAATGCAAATTATAAATACCCGTATGGGGATATTCAGTTCCTTTTTTTCTTAAAATACGAAACTCTTCTTCAGTAAGTATGTTTTTCCACTCCTCTTCGGACTTTTCTATGTTATATTTTTCACTCATAATTTGTGGTCTTTGTTCTGATTGTAAAAAAATATATTTTATTAACCTTTAATTATTTATTGGGAACAAAATTAAGAGCAGCACCATTTATACAATGTCTTTTACCTGTTGTATCATATGGCCCATCATTAAAAAGATGACCTAAATGACCACCACAGACAGCGCAATGTTCTTCTGTTCTTTCATAACCAATTTTATAGTCCACATCGAAAGCAACATTTCCTTTTATTTCTCTATCAAAACTAGGCCATCCCGTACCCGAGTCAAACTTGTACTCGCTCTTAAATACTTCAGTCCCACAACCCGCGCAGGTATAAACTCCCTCTTCGTTTATTTTTAATAGATCACTTGAAAATGCTCTTTCTGTACCTTCTTCTCTCAGCACAAAATATTGTAAATCGCTTAGTTGCTTTCGCCATTCCTCTTTGGTCTTAACAATTTTAAAATTTTCTTGTTGAATCGTATTATCTTTCAAAGCTACTTGCTTCTCTTGAGAAACACCCTTGCAGGAACTTGTCATAATAACAATCCCTAATAATAATGCTTTTAACATAGCTTACTTTTTTAATTAATTTTCTTTTCAATCAAATTTACGCAGCTCTAAAGAATAAGGATGTTAAAATTTATATAATACTAAAAAGCCCCATTGGTATTTAATACCAATGGGGCTTTTTAGTGAAAAAATGGTGTTTTTAATTCGTCATATTTAAATCAATTTTATGAATATCATTTTTAGACAAACCAAGTTGAGCCATAACTGTATTAATATTGGAAGTATCAATAGTTCCAATTAAATCAGACGGTAATACGATAATTCTAAAAACCTGATCCAACATAAATTCATCTCCGATTAAAGCAAGATCATCACTTTCAATTATAATATCTACATCCCCTATTGTATAATTAAATCTATACTGTAAAAAACCTCCATCTTCAAAAAAAATAGTAGCCGTTGGTAATGGTTCCCATATATCAAGACCATCTTGAACATCTTCTAATCGATACACTAAAATGGCATCTCCATTAACAATGTTTTGAGGGAATGTAAAACGTACCCTATAATCACCTGCTGGCGTAAAATCAACATTATCAACCTCATAGGTTTCACCAACGATGTTCACTCCATCTGTTCCATCAAATCCTGGAGGGCCTGTGGGTCCTTCACAAGAGATCGCAAAAACGGCTAAAAATATTCCTAGTACTGTAAGTTTTTTCATGATTTTTATTTTGAGTTAATATAATTATCGAATGATTTATATAAATGAAATCAAAAAGCATTCCAATTTTTATGTTTTTTAGTATTAGTTAAGATATTTTTAAATCTAACGCATTAAACAATTAACTATTATGCAAACTTGATTATATTGCAATAAATAAGTAGCCAAATGCCAAAAGTAGAAGTACATAGTTTATTCACCGAATTTGATATTAATCTTTTTAAGGCTGGAAAACATTTTAAACTATACGAAAAGTTAGGATCACATCCAATAGAATTAAATGGTGTAAAAGGTACTTATTTTGCAGTTTGGGCTCCATCGGCAAATGATGTAAGTGTTATAGGAGATTTTAATTTTTGGAAAGTAGGGGAGCACGAACTTAATGTGAGATGGGATGGTAGTGGTATTTGGGAAGGTTTTATTCCCAATGTGGAAAAAGGTGCTTTGTATAAATATAATATAGGGTCTACTAATTATGGGATACGAACTGAAAAGGCAGATCCGTTTGCTCGCTATTGTGAAGCTCCTCCTAAAACAGGATCTGTTGTTTGGGATGGTACATACGATTGGAAAGATACCGATTGGATGGGGTATCGAAAAGAGAAAAATGGATTAGATAAACCCTATTCTGTTTATGAAGTTCATTTAGGCTCTTGGAAAAGAAATAAGGATAACCAGTTTATGTCTTATTTAGAATTAGCTGAAGATTTGGTGGCCTATGTTAAAGAAATGAATTTTACTCATGTGGAATTCATGCCAATTATGGAATATCCATATGATCCATCTTGGGGGTATCAATTAACAGGATATTTCGCTCCAACTTCAAGATTTGGAAATCCTGAAGAATTTAAAGTTTTAGTAGATAAATTACATCAAAATGATATTGGCGTAATTTTAGACTGGGTGCCATCACATTTTCCAGAAGATGCACATGGTTTAGGCTTTTTTGATGGTTCACATTTATATGAACATCCAGATAGAAGAAAAGGATATCATCCAGATTGGAAAAGCTTAATATTTAATTATGGACGTAATGAAGTACGTGCATTTTTAATAAGTAATGCTATGTTCTGGTTAGATCAATTTCATGTGGATGTGCTTAGAGTTGATGCAGTAGCATCTATGATTTATTTAGATTATTCAAGAGAAGAAGGGGAATGGGAACCAAATATATATGGGAATAATGAAAATTTAGAGGCCATATCATTTTTAAAAGAAATGAACCAACAATTGTATGCTAGTTTTGATGGTATACAAACAATTGCAGAAGAATCAACAGCATTCTCAGGAGTTTCTAAACCAGTAGATATGGGTGGTTTAGGGTTTGGAATGAAATGGATGATGGGTTGGATGCATGATACTTTGGAGTATTTTAAAAAAGAACCAATTTACAGAAAACACCATCAGAACGACTTAACGTTTAGTATGACCTATGCATTTTCTGAAAATTTTATGCTGCCATTCTCGCATGATGAAGTGGTTTATGGCAAGAAATCTTTATTAAATAGAATGCCAGGTGATGAATGGCAAAAGTTTGCTAATTTAAGATTGCTTTTTGGATATATGTTTACACATCCAGGAACAAAACTTGTTTTTATGGGAGGTGAGTTTGGTCAATCTTCAGAATGGAATTTTCAAAATAGCTTAGATTGGCACTTAACACAATATCCTTTGCATTCAGGAGTACAAGAATTTGTTAAGGATTTAAATAACATATATCAAAATAATCCTGCACTTTATGAAAAACAATTTAGCCCTGAAAGTTTTCAATGGATCGACTATGGGGATTCTGAAAATTCTGTATTGACGTATATTCGTAAAGGGCATGATAAGAAGAATGATTTAATTATTGCATGTAATTTTACACCAATTACCAGAGAGAAATATAGAATAGGAGTTCCTAAAGCAACAAAGATTAAAGAAGTGTTTAATAGTGATGCTAAAAAATACGGAGGATCGGGTGTATTAAATAACGCAATTAAAACAACAAAAATCCCTTTTCACAGTTATGAGAATTCAATTGAGATAACACTTCCGCCTCTTGGAATTGTCATTTTACAATAACAGCAAATAACTTTTGTGTAATTAGTGACAATTGCTTGTAATAACTTTTTATTATATGAGTCGAATGTCTTTTTTTTGTTAGTATTAATTAAGTGACGAACTATGATAACCAATACAGAGCTTGAATATAAAGGGAATTTATATCCCAATGAAATTGTTGATTTCAAACAAGATACTGATAAAATATATTTTACTACTGCAAACGGTGTTATTTTACAAATAACCGTTTTACGAAATAGTATGGTCCGTTTTCGATATGCGACTGAATACAATTTTGAACCAGATTTTTCATATGCTATAAGCAAGAATGGGCACAGAGGTTATGATGAGCTTAAGGTAACCGAAACACATACGGAGTATTTAATTCAAACCACTAGAATGAAAGTTTTGGTGGATAAAAAAACGCTGAGAACTCAAATTTCTGACCCAGAGGGTAACATTATTAACGAAGATGAATTAGGTTTTCACTGGGAAGAAAACTACGAATACGGAGGTAATGTAGTGAAAATGAGTAAAATTACTAAAACTGGCGAGAGTTTTTATGGGTTGGGTGATAAAGCTACTCATTCTAATCTCAAAGGCAAAAGAATTAGTAATTGGGTTACAGATAGTTATGCCTACGGAAAGGATCAAGATCCTCTTTACAAAGCAATCCCGTTTTATGTAGGCTTAACAGATAATAAAGCCTATGGTATTTTCTTTGATAACACATTTAAAACGCATTTTGATTTTGCACACGAGAAAAGACATGTAACTAGTTTTTGGGCAGATGGTGGTGAAATGAACTACTATTTTATCTATGGTCCAGAAATGGAAAAGGTTGTTCGTTTGTATACGGATTTAACGGGTACTCCTGATCTTCCTCCATTATGGGCATTAGGGTATCAACAATCAAAATGGAGTTACTACCCTGAAAGTAGAGTAAAGGAGATTGCTAAGCAATTTAGAGATTTAAGAATACCATGTGATGGTCTGTATTTAGATATAGATTACATGGATGGTTTTCGCTGTTTTACTTGGGATAAAAAATTATTTCCTGACCCAAAAAGGATGATTGCAGAATTAGCTGAAGACGGATTTAAAACCGTAGTGATGATCGATCCAGGAATTAAAATTGACCGTGATTATTGGATATACCAAGAAGCGATGAAGAATGATTATTTCTGTAAGCGTGGTGATGGTCCATTAATGCATGGTAAAGTATGGCCTGGAGAGTGTAATTTTCCCGATTTTACAAATCCAGCAGTACGCAAATGGTGGGCAGAATTGTATAAAGAATTTATGGCTGATATAGGTGTTCATGCCGTTTGGAATGATATGAACGAGCCTGCAGTTATGGAGGTACCTTCAAAAACCGCCCCATTAGATACACGTCATAATTATGATGGCAATCCAACTACACATCGTAAAGCACATAATGTGTATGGTATGCAAATGGTAAGAGCTACATTTAATGGTGTTAAAAAACATGTGTACCCTAAACGGCCCTTCGTAATTACCAGAGCGGCTTATGCTGGAACGCAAAGGTATGCTTGTACATGGACCGGTGATAACGTAGCAACCTGGGAACATTTATGGATTGCCAATGTGCAAATGCAGCGCATGTGTATGAGCGGTTATTCATTTGTGGGTTCTGATATTGGAGGATTTGCAGAACAACCAGATGGGGAGTTATTTGCCAGATGGGTACAGTTAGGTATTTTTCACCCATTTTGTAGAGTACACTCTAGTGGCGACCATGGAGATCAAGAACCTTGGTCTTTTGGAGCTGAAATTACAGATATCGTTAGAAGATTTATTGAATTAAGATATCAATTGCTCCCGTATTTATATACCATGTTCTATAAGTACTCTAAAGAAGGACTTCCAATGTTACGTTCTTTAGTACTTTATGATCAAGAAGATGCTCAAACGCATTTTAGAACTGACGAGTTTATTTTTGGTGAGCAAATTTTAGTTTGTCCTATACAAGAACCTAATTCTAAAGGGCGTAGAATGTATATGCCAAGAGGTAAATGGTATAATTACTGGACTAAAGAGGTTGTGGTAGGAGGTATGGAAAAATGGGTGGTTGCTGATATAGATAAAATCCCATTATTTGTAAAAGAAGGAGCAATAATTCCAAAGTACCCAGTGCAACAATATGTGGGAGAACTTGAAATAACGGAGTTGGTATTGGATATTTACTATAAATTAGGCATTGAAAATTCAACTGTTTATGAAGACGCACAAGATGGGTATGATTATAAAAAGGGTAAATATAGCCTAAGGAATTTTAAATTGAATGGGAAAGAAAAAGAGCTAATCATCCAACAATTTAAAGATGGCACCTATATAACATCCTATGATACGTTTAAAATAAAAATACACGGTCTCCCATTTAAATTAATGTCAATAATGGTGGATAGTGAGAAGGTTAGCTTACAAGACGTTAAACTATCAGGAAATAACACTATAGAGGTTACTAAAGAATTTACAACATTGCAATTACTAGGCAATTAATTTTTTTTGTAATTTTAGTGCTCTAAACATTAACTATTTTAGGGCGATGAGTTTATGATTCGAAAGATTAAAATTCATTTTCTAAAAGCAAAGAAATCATTATTAATTATGAAAAAAGTTATTTTAATTGTCGCCATATTTTTAAGTGTGTCGGCATGTAAGACTAATCCGTTTACCGGAAAGAAAATGTTGAACATGTTTCCTAATAGTCAAATTTTTCCAACGGCATTTGCGCAATACGATCAGTTTTTAACGGAAAATAAAACGGTCGAAAACACTTCAGAGGCAAGAATGATTACTACTGTTGGACAGCGAATAGCCTCGGCTGCAGAAAGATGGTTGAGCGCTAATGGGTATCCAGGCTATCTTAAAGATTATAAATGGGAGTACCATTTAGTTCAAGATGAAACGGTTAACGCATGGTGTATGCCGGGTGGTAAAATTGTGTTTTATACCGGAATCTTACCCATTTGCCAAGGAGAAACAGGAGTTGCAGTAGTTATGGGACATGAGGTGGCTCATGCATTAGCTGATCATGGAGCACAGCGCATGAGCGCAGGTACCTTACAACAATTAGGTGCCGTAGCAGGTAATATTGCAATAAAGGATGAGCAAACACGAAATACATTCAATCAAGCTTATGGTTTGGGTTCGCAATTAGGAGTAATGCTACCATTTAGCAGAAGTCATGAAACTGAGGCAGACCGTATAGGATTACAAATTATGGCGATTGCTGGATATAACCCTGAAGAAGCTGCTGAACTATGGAAAAGAATGAAGGCGAATAGTGGAGGACAAACACCACCAGAATTTATGAGTACACACCCATCAAATGATACACGTATTGCTAATTTAACTGCTTGGGCACCTGCCGCTAAACAAGAAGCCGCTAAATTTGGAGTAACTTCTTTTCAATAGATATAATGAAAATTGAATTTTAAAGTATATAAATAAAAAGCTGTTCTACTAGGGAACAGCTTTTTATTTTGTACCAACCAACAACCAACAACCAAAAAGCTTATGGCAAGAGTTCAAGCATTAAAAGGAAGTAAAAAGTTATTGAATGCTTGGGCATTTTATGATTGGGCAAATTCTGTTTATAGCCTAGTTATAGCATCGGCAATTTTTCCAATTTTTTATGGGGCATTGTTTCGTGCTGCTGGCATAGAAAAAGTAGTTGTTTTTGGTTATGAAATAGCAAGAGCCCCCTTAATAAGTTATACCACTTCATTGGCATTCCTCTGTATAGCTCTAATCACTCCTTTACTTTCTGGCGTAGCTGATTATTTAGGAAATAAAAAAATGTTTATGAAATTTTTCTGCTATTTAGGGGGTATTTCATGCATTGGATTATACTGGTTTTCTTTAGAAAATATTTATATAGGTCTTATTTGTTATTTCTTGGGATTAGTAGGTTTTTGGGTGAGCTTCGCCATCAATAATTCGTATTTACCTGATGTTGCTTTCCCTAATCAACAAGATAGAATTAGTGCTAAAGGTTTCTCTTTGGGTTACATAGGGAGTGTTATTCTATTACTGTTTAATTTGGCAATGGTAATGAAGCCCGATTTTTTTGGAATTACTTCTGATGAAAGCGGCGTGGCTGAAATAAAAGCAATGAAATATTCTTTTATCACTGTTGGTATTTGGTGGATAATTTTTAGTCAGTATACTTTTTATAATTTACCAAAAGGAAATAGAAGAGAGGGGCCAAAAGAGCATGTTATCTTAAACGGATTTAGAGAACTTAAGAAAGTTTGGAAACAACTAGGGCATGAAGTGAAGCTTAAGCGTTATTTAGGCGCATTTTTTGTCTATAGTATGGCTGTGCAAACGGTGATGCTGATTGCTACCTATTTTGGGGAGGAAGAAATTAATTGGGGCTCTAACTCTGAAAGAACAACGGGCTTGATTGTTAGTATATTAGTCATACAAATTGTTGCTATTCTTGGGGCTAATTTAACAGCAAGAGCATCAGAAAAATTTGGAAATATAAAAACGTTAATCACGTTAAATACACTATGGATTATCATATGTATATATGCGTATTTCGTTATATCACCAATAGATTTTTATATTGCGGCTGGTTTTGTAGGTTTAGTTATGGGTGGAATACAAGCATTATCACGTTCTACCTATTCTAAATTTATACCCGATACTATCGATACTACTTCTTTTTTTAGCTTCTATGACGTTTCTGAGAAAATAGGTATTGTTATAGGGACTTTCATGTATGGTGTAATTGCTCAATTAACAGGTAGCATGCGAAATGCGATCATTTTTCTAGGATTGTTTTTCTTAATTGGTGCTTTTCTTTTAACACGAGTACATAAAAAAGCCTCTTCGGATTAGAAAGAGACTTTTTTTCGACTATTCGATTCTTGATTATATGCTATCCTCTAGAGATATCTCCAGAGCCAGATGATTTTGTGTCTACTTTATCGGGATTTCCTTTGTATCTAATATCTCCTGAACCAGAAACTCTTGCGCTTATACTTTTTGTTGCGGTAACTTTAATGTCGGCAGAACCAGAAACCGTAGCGTGTACATTTTCAGCTTTTAAGTCATAGGCTTTAATATCACCAGAACCAGAAATTCGTGCATCAAAATATTGAGTGTTTCCGCTTAAATTCATATCTCCTGATCCCGACATGGAAGCTGAAATGTTTGTTGCTTCAACAGTTAAGGTAATGTCACCAGAACCAGACATATTGGTTTGAAAAAGATCAGTTTTAATGATTTTTTTACCAACAATATCCCCAGACCCAGAAAGAGAAACTGCAGATATACGTTCTACAGGAACTGTTATTCTAATTCCGTTTTTCCAATTAGAAGGCTGTAAATTTCTTCCCTTTTCAACTTTAATAACGAGCTTATCGTCTTTTACTTCTGTAATGATGTAATCTAAAAGGTTTTCTTCACCAGTAAGGGTAATATCACCTTCTTTACCTTCAACTAAATCGACATCGAACCATCCAGAAACGGCTACTTCATCATAATCTCCAGTAGACCTTTCGATAGTTTTGGTAATTCCATTTCCTTTTATTTTTTTGCCCCACTGTGCAGAGCATGAATTTAGGATTAAAAGGGTGAAAGCTAGCATTGCAATATTTTTCATGACTGTTTGTTTTAGGTTACTGAATCGCGTTCAGGACGAGTTGATAAATTAGTTTTTAGTAAAAGATATTCCTCCGTAATCACTGGTAATACTTACGTTGTTATCGCTATTCGATTTTCCATAATAGCCTTTGTAATATCGTTCATTAGATTTTTCGCGACTAATACTTATTTCGAATTCATCTTTGCCACTTACTCCGGCATACTCAGTGCTTATTTCAAAATTAAAATGATAATTGGCGTTGTAACCTATTTTGATTCCTGTATAATCGGTACGAATGTTTATGTTTCCAGCATCTGGTGCCATTTCAGCAATTTGAATGCCTCCATAGTCAGAGGTAATATTAACATTACCATATACAGTACCAAGCTTTACATTGATGTAATCACCGTCACCATCAATATTGTTTACTTCTCCAACATCTATTTTTCCATAATCACACGAGTAGCTAAGGTTTTCCATTTTGTTAATGGTAGAATTGGTATAATCTGCACTTATTTCAAGATTGCCAGCTTTTTCAATGGTGAATCCGGAATAGTCAGCAGCTATTTTTCCACTGTTAATATAGCCAATAGTAGATTTGGAAGTGTAGTCAAATGACAATTGATTGTTTCTGCCATGTAATTCTCCTATTTCTAATCTTCCATAATCACAAGATATTTTGGCATGACCATCGATACGATCTAAAATAATACTCCCATAATCATTATTAAGATTAACACTGTTTTTTATAGGTACTTTTATATTATAATCAATCTGCATATTTACATTATTGTTGTTACCCCAATTCCAATTCCAACTACTCTTGTTGTCGTTAAAAATTGTTCTTGCAGCTACAATGCTACTACTAGCTTCAAAATCAATATTAATTTCATCTAGCTTTTTTTGAACTTTTTCTTCATTATTGCCATTTACTTTAATATGGACTTCTATAACTATTCGGTTTTCATCCCAAGATGTTATGTTTAAGTTACCATAGCTATTCGTAACTTTTAATAAGGCATCTGAATTAACGGCATACTCTTTTTTAATCTTTTTTTCTTTTGTATGTTTTCCCTTTAAGTTACCATTATTGGCCATAAGCCCAAAGGGTAAAACTAAAAGTGCTATGAATGCGTATTTATATAATTGTATTTTCATGTTCTATTTTTTTTATTTTTTTTATTTCATCAATTTGGCCGAGTACATCTTCCAATAAATCAATTCTTGTTTGAAAATTGGTTATCATAGCACTAAGAATTAGTTTGCTATTTCCACCATTAATTAAATCATTTTCTAAACTTTTATAATTTTTTTCAAGGCGCGATAATTGTACCATGGTATCTGCAATAATCTGTTTTGTTTCTGGGGAACTTTCATCTTGTAATTTTTTTATTTCTTGTTCAATTAAATTGGCAAAGTAAAACTCGGTTTTAGAAATCTCTGGTGATATTCCTACCACCTGCTCATTAATACTAGGCGATGCGTTAAAGAATACAATCCCTAGGCTAAAGAATAAAATTAAACTCGCAGCTATTGCTAAAAATTTTAAGTAATTATTTTTCCTGTGAGGTAGTGTTTTAACAGCATTAGATTCATTTAATTTTTCAAGAAATCGTTGTTGATGCCCATCTAATGGTTCTTCTGTATCAAAGGCTCCATTTAGGCCGTTAAACAAGTTATCTATAGGATCTTTTTTCATATTAATTCGCTATTAATTTTTGGCGTAAGCTTTCTTTTGCTCTTGAGATTGTTGTTCTACAATTCGCATAGCTCATATTCATTATGGCACTTATTTCTTCATAATCAAACCCTTCTATTAAATGTAAGGTCAAAGAAATTCTGTAATTGTCTTTTAGTCTTTTCATGGTTTCCAGTACTTTTTGAGCCTTTTGTTCTGTAAACACATAATCAGAAGCAATCCCGTCATTATCCTCGACCTTATAGATTACATCATCCAGTGCAACTTCATTTTTTTTCTGTTGCTTTCTGTATTGATAGATGCTATTGTTTATCACGATGCGTTTTAACCAGGATCCAAATGTGACCTCGCCTTTGAAAGTTGCCAGTTTTGTAAATGCACTTAAAAACGATTCTTGCATAACGTCTTCGGCAATTGCACTGTCTTTTACAATCCGTACAGCTGTGTTGTACATAGCCTTGTAATACCGATTGTAAACTTCAAGTTGGGCACTTTGTTTTCCGTCTAAACACAACAGCAATAATGCATCAATATGTTCTTTTTTGTGGCTCAAAAAGTAGTTGTTTTGTAGTAATGATGATTCAATTTAAGTAATGTTACACTTTTTTTAAAAAACTTTTTATGAGTTGGCATGAGAATTGCCTTTTATAGTAAAGAAAAAACAGTATTTTATTCTGAAAGCTTTGGTTTATAGGCTTTTAGTTACTATTAAAATTAACATTTACTAATTAGATTTCTGCACTACGGTGACAGAATGACCGAAATAAAACTATGGGAAATTCTAAATTTTCAAATTTTGACAATATGTCGTTGCAAGGTATAGATGAGGATTCTGAGTTAATACCTTTATTAACTGCCGAGGATGAAGAGGAAATGAACAGTGAAAAATTGCCGGAAACTTTGCCAATTTTACCTTTGCGGAATACAGTGCTCTTTCCTGGGGTAGTTATACCGATAACTGCCGGTAGAGATTCATCAATAGCCTTAATCAAAGATGCAAATAGCGGATCTAAAGTAATAGGTGTTGTTTCTCAAAAAGAAGGGGAAACCGAAGATCCAGGAATTAACGATATCAATACATTGGGTACCGTAGCTCGCATATTACGGGTTTTACAAATGCCTGATGGCAATACCACGGTCATAATTCAAGGTAAAAAAAGATTCGAGGTTGCTGAGGTCCTTACCGAAAAGCCTTATATGACAGCGACAATCAGAGAGGCAAAAGAGGAACGTCCTGATCCCATGAATCCGGAGTTTATGGCTATCATTGAATCGGTGAAGGAGCTGGCTTTAAAGATTATTAAAGATAATCCTAATATTCCTAGCGATGCATCTTTTGCAATTAAGAACATTCAGAGCAATTCATTTTTAGTAAATTTTGTTTCCTCCAATTTAAGTGTGGATGTTAAAACAAAACAAGAATTATTAGAAATACCTAGCTTACAAGAACGTGCATTGGCCATGTTGAAATATATGAATGTTGAACTTCAAAAATTAGAGTTGAAGAACGATATTCAATCTAAAGTTCGGACAGATCTAGATCAGCAGCAACGAGAGTATTTCTTACATCAACAAATGAAAACTATTCAAGAAGAACTTGGTGGGGGTTCTTATGAAGAGGAGGTTGATGAAATGCGATTGAAAGGCAAGAAAAAGAAATGGAGTAAAAAAGTTCATGAGCATTTTACTAAAGAACTAGCCAAAATGCAACGTATGAATCCGCAAGTTGCAGAATATAGTATTCAACGTAACTATCTAGAATTATTTTTAGAGCTTCCGTGGAATGAGTTTTCAAAAGATAAATTTGATTTAAAACGGGCACAAAAAATACTTGATCGTGATCATTATGGTTTAGAAGATGTTAAACGCAGAATTATTGAATACCTTGCGGTATTAAAGCTTCGTAATGATATGAAATCTCCAATTTTATGTTTTTACGGACCTCCAGGGGTAGGTAAAACTTCTTTAGGTAAATCTATTGCAGAAGCTTTAGGAAGAGAATATGTGCGTATATCATTAGGTGGTTTGCGTGATGAAGCTGAAATAAGAGGGCATAGAAAAACCTATATTGGTGCTATGCCTGGTAGAATAATTCAGAGCCTAAAAAAAGCTGGCAAGTCCAACCCTGTATTTATTTTGGATGAAATAGATAAGCTATCAAATAGTAGCCAAGGAGATCCGTCTTCTGCTATGTTAGAAGTTCTGGACCCAGAACAAAATAGTGAGTTTCATGATAATTTCTTAGAAATGGGCTATGACCTTTCTAAAGTTATGTTTGTGGCTACCGCAAATAATCTGTCATCTATTCAGCCAGCTTTGCGTGATAGAATGGAGATTATAAATGTTACGGGCTATACTATTGAAGAAAAAGTAGAAATAGCGAAAAGACATTTATTACCAAAGCAACTTAAAGAGCATGGTCTTACCGATAAACACCTTAAAGTTGGGAAACCGCAATTAGAAAAAATAGTAGAAGGGTATACGCGTGAATCTGGTGTTCGTTCTCTAGAAAAGCAAATTGCTAAAATGGTGCGTTATGCAGCGAAATCTATCGCAACAGAGGAGGAGTATGAGATAAAAGTAAGCAACGAAATCATTGAAAAAGTGCTTGGCGCTCCACGTATGGAGCGTGATAAATATGAAAATAATGATGTCGCTGGGGTGGTAACAGGCTTAGCTTGGACTAGTGTTGGTGGAGATATTCTTTTTATTGAATCCATTTTAACCAAAGGAAAAGGAGTGCTAACCATAACAGGTAATTTAGGTAAGGTGATGAAAGAATCTGCTACAATTGCTATGGAGTATATTAAATCTAACTGTGATGTTTTTGGAATAAATGCAGATGTTTTTGATCAATACAATGTGCATATTCATGTGCCAGAAGGCGCTACACCTAAAGATGGTCCAAGTGCTGGTATTACAATGTTAACTTCATTGGTGTCATTATTTACTCAGAAGAAAGTAAAGAAAAGCTTGGCAATGACTGGAGAGATTACGCTAAGAGGTAAAGTATTGCCTGTTGGTGGAATTAAAGAGAAAATATTGGCAGCTAAACGCGCCCGTATCAAAGAAATTATACTTTGTGAAGAAAATAGAAGAGATATTTTAGAGATTAAAGAAGAGTATTTAAAAGGACTTACGTTTCATTATGTTTCGGAAATGCATGAAGTAATTGCTTTGGCAATAACCAAGCAGAATGTTAAGAATGCTAAGAAATTATAAAATACACTTATAATGTTTAAAAATGGGCAGTTGTAAGAAGCTGTCCATTTTTATTTAATAAATTTCAATTTCAAAAGAAATAACTTATCAATTCTTTATATTTTTATCAAATGCAGAAAATAACTATTGCTATAGACGGATATTCATCCACAGGTAAAAGTACTATTGCTAAGCAATTAGCAAAATCTTTAGGCTATATATATGTAGATACAGGAGCCATGTACCGGGCTGTAACTTTGTTTGCCATGCGCAATGGATTTATTGGAGGAGATAAGAATAACAGTTTAGCTTTAGTAAAGCTTTTGCCTAAAATAAATTTAAAGTTTGTATATAACGAAGCGTTGGGTTTTGCAGAAATGTTTTTAAATAATGAAAATGTTGAAAGTGAAATTAGAACGCTTGCTGTATCCAGAAATGTTAGTCAAATAGCAGCAATTGAGCAAGTCCGTTTTAAATTAGTAGAAATGCAAAAAAAGATGGGCGAAGAAAAAGGCATTGTGATGGATGGAAGAGATATTGGTACCGTAGTTTTTCCTGATGCAGAATTAAAATTATTTATGACGGCTTCAGCAGAGAAAAGAGCCTCTAGGCGTTACAAGGAGCTATTGGATAAAGGTGAGAAAGTTACGTACACTGAGGTATTAAAAAATGTAGAACAAAGGGATTATTTGGACTCGCATCGCGAATTTTCTCCTTTAAAAAGGGCAGAAGACGCAATTGAGTTTGATAATAGCGATATGGGCTTAGAAGAACAATTTGAACGTATTTATAATTATGCGAATCGCGTCATACAAAAGCAATAAAAAAGACGCCTATAAGGCGTCTTTTTAGTAATAATTAGTTTACGATAACTATTATAAATTTGGAATAACTAAAACCTGATCTGGATGAATTACATCTGGATTCTTTAAAAGGTTTGTATTAGCTTCAAATATTTGTTTGTATTTCATTGGGTCTTTATAGTAATGCTTAGCAATTTTACCTAAAGTTTCTCCACTCTTAACTGTATGTCTGTGGTAAACAGAATCATCAGCAACAGTAATATTTGCTTTTACATCAGTAGGACTAGTTCCGCCAATTTCTTTAATTTTATCCCACAATAAGTTTTTTTCGTAAGGAGTATTTGCTTGTCCTTTTATTTTTAAAACTCCTGCCTCTTCGGTAACGTTGCCATCTTTAATTCCTAATTCTTCTCCAAGGTTTAAAACACCTTGGTACTTAGCTTTTACGCTCATGTTGTATTTGTTTAACGGTTAATATTATACCCTAAAGATACTAAATTATGTAGATAATTAAGCGCAAAACAACGTATAAATGATAGGAAATAGAAAATAAGACTGTTTTAACGTCATAATAGTGTTGCTAATATAGGAGAATTGTTGTATTTTTGCACTCCTTTTAGACAAACGAGCAAGAGAAAAGGGGAATAAAAAAATAATGTGTAACTACTTTTGTGGTAATTGTTTAACTCTTGTAATACTACAAAATACAAATTTATAATCTTCAAATGGCTGAAGAAACAACAAAAGCTGAAGTAGCTGAAACTACTGAGGCAAAAGAAATAAAAGTACAGGCACCTGTACAAGATCCTCAAGAATTTTTAGAAAATTTTAATTGGAGCAAGTACGAGCAAGGTATTGAGCAAGTTGATGATGCTAAACTTAAAGAGTTTGAAAAATTAGTTGCTGAGAACTTTGTAGACACAATGGATGAAGAAGTGGTTCAAGGAACTGTGGTTTATATCACAGATCGTGAGGCTATTATCGACATTAATGCAAAGTCAGAAGGTGTTATTTCTCTTAACGAATTCCGTTACAATCCAGATTTAAAGGTTGGCGATAAAGTTGAGGTATTAATTGATATTCGTGAAGATAAAAGCGGTCAATTAGTATTATCTCACAGAAAAGCCAGAACTATCATGGCTTGGGATAGAGTAAATGCTGCACACGATAAAGAAGAAATCGTTAATGGTTTTGTGAAGTGTAGAACTAAAGGAGGTATGATTGTAGATGTTTTCGGAATTGAAGCATTCTTACCAGGTTCTCAAATTGATGTGAAACCAATTAGAGATTACGATCAGTACGTAGGTAAAACTATGGAATTCAAAGTAGTGAAAATTAACCACGAATTTAAAAACGTTGTTGTTTCTCATAAAGCACTTATTGAAGCTGATATCGAAGAACAGAAAAAAGAAATCATTGGTCAACTAGAAAAAGGACAAGTATTAGAAGGTGTTGTTAAAAACATTACTTCTTATGGTGTGTTTATTGATTTAGGTGGCGTTGATGGTTTAGTACATATTACAGATCTTTCTTGGTCTAGAATTAACCACCCGAATGAGGTTGTTGAATTAGATCAGAAATTAAACGTTGTAATCCTTGATTTTGATGATAACAAGTCAAGAATTCAATTAGGTCTTAAGCAATTAGAGAAGCATCCTTGGGAAGCTTTATCTGATGAGATCAAAATTGGTGACAAAGTAAAAGGTAAAGTAGTAGTTATTGCTGATTACGGTGCTTTTATTGAAGTTGCTGAAGGTGTTGAAGGATTAATTCACGTTTCTGAAATGTCATGGTCTACGCACTTACGTTCTGCTCAAGATTTCGTAAAAGTTGGTGATGAAGTAGAAGCTGTAGTTTTAACAATGGATCGTGAAGATCGTAAGATGTCTCTTGGTATCAAACAAATGACTCCAGACCCATGGACAGATATTACTAAAAAATATCCTGTAAATTCTAAGCATACTGGTATCGTTAGAAACTTTACAAACTTTGGTGTTTTCGTAGAATTAGAAGAAGGTATTGATGGATTAATTTACATCTCTGATTTA
>TARA_R110002050_G_scaffold70899_4_pt1 | contig 33703 bp, 31 predicted proteins | sample TARA_R110002050 | Tara Oceans TARA_R110002050 (sample SAMEA4396988) | marine metagenome | biome: Polar Biome; feature: [DCM] deep chlorophyll maximum layer (ENVO:01000326); material: water (ENVO:00002006), including particulate matter (ENVO:01000060) such as... | depth 25 m
GGCGGAAAGTGCAGTTGCGATACTTGACATATTGGGCTTAAATGGCACACTTTTAGCAATAATAGCCAATAATTGCTTCAATTTTCGACCAGTGGACACATTCATCCCGGCATACAAAGGGATATCGATCTCCAAAGTCTGATTAACAACTTGTTGTAGCCTCCTATCATAGTCTTCCTCTAGTGCAAAAGGATAGTACCCTCTTTTTAGATAATCATCAAAAAACGGTAGTGGATGTTTTACTTCCGGAAGTACGGCTTGATGGCTCAGAATTTCTTCCAAAGAATAGGCCGGGACAGCTATTTGATGAAACAATTGCAAATACTCCTTAAAAGACAAACCTTGCATGTGGTACATTACCGCTCTACGGCTTAAATCCGAGACTCCCTTTTTTATATCCAATACCGAAGAACCGGTAAATACAACATTAAGTTCGGGATGATAGTCATAAATCAGCTTTAGTTCCTTTGCCCAGTTTTTATATTTATGAATTTCATCTATAAACAGGTATTTTCCGCCTTGCTTTACAAAATTGCCAGCTAAATCAGCCAGTCTGTTGTCGGCAAAATAGAAATCCTCGGCTGTTACATAAAGCGTCTCAGCAGGATTCAGGTTCTTTTTGATATGCTGCAAAACCAGTGTTGTTTTTCCAACTCCCCGCGGACCAGTAAGGCCAATCATACGACTTTTCCAGTTTATTTCAGCATGAATATAGCGGAAAAAATGGGTGTCAGTCTCTCTTAGTAGCTTCTGAAACTGTTCAAACAATTTGTTCATAGTAATTTGATTTACTACAAAAGTAATTAATATGCACTAACTATGTGCAATTATCTGCAAAAAATGCACTGCAGGAGTGCAGATTGTATTATTCATCGATTTTTATATTTTCATTCATTACTTTCTCATCTAATCGTATTAGTCCCAATTCAATTTTCTAAACTCCTCTTTCATGGCCGGCCGATTTTTATATTTGCCCAGCAAGGATTCTTCTAATGCCTTCGCAGCTGGTAAGCCACCGTTTAGTTTGGCCATTTGCTTTAAGTAATTTACTAAGGATATATATACGTTACGGCCAGTTTGCTCTGCCTGAATTTCAATGGCTGCTCCACAATATTCCACTAATTCAGCAGGATATTTCTCTTTAAGGTGATTGGTATATTTCATAAGGGTATGAATACTATTGGACGAGCGAACGATTTCAAACAGTTCGTCCATCATTTGTTCCTCAATATAAATTTGTGCTAAATCATCCTGAGAAACCCCGCTATAATACCCTCGCTTTTTGTTTTTCAATTCTGCAATTAGCTTATTTCTCTTATCCTCCCAGCCATCTTTGGGGCTTGTTTGCTTATAAATTTTGAAATAATTGATGTTTGAAGTGTTTTCAACAAAGAGTTCCCTTGCCAATTTATTGTATTTAAAGGCTTCATTCTGCTGCTTGTACAATTCAAGCAGTTGGTCTTTCCATTGATGAACTGTCCCGGGAGCGTCATCCTCTTGTGCTACTTTGATGCCATCAAGTATTAGCTTCTCTGCTTTGTTATGATTGTTTTCCGACAATGCTTGCTGTACCCTCATCTGGCGAAAATCTTCGAAATGCAGGTAGGTGTCAATAATATTGTCCGCTTCTGCTGTTCTGCCTTCCGATTTTAAAAGGTCTATCTTGTGTCCAAGATAGTTTTGCAAATAGTATTTTTTGCTCCAACCATCTTCCTTGTCTAACTGAATAATTTTAGCATCAATAAACTCGTAAGCTATATCCATTTGCCCTAATGATGCAGCGGTTTCAAAAAACAATGGCTCCAAACGATCCTCAACACCATAATTTCTGTAGTCAGAATTCTGCACCTCTTCATACAGCCAGTCGAAAATTCGTTCCTTTAGCTCATCTGCTATTTTATTGTTGAGAATATTTTCAATGATCCGGAATGATTCATAGATAGCGCCACCACATTCTCCAGAAGAATCATCCATCTGTTGAATGGCTTCTACGCCTTCCATTGCAATAGCAGCCGAAATACAAAACGCTTCGTTCATATTACCTTTTGAGTAATAGTCATCCTACCTTTTGAGTAATAGTTATCCGCCTTTATTTGAAATTGGGCAACATCGTTCATGGCCTTACGGCCGCTGCGATAATCGATAAACCCCCGGTCATCGTAATTGTCAAATATTCCATTGATCTGGCTTTGATAGTATGAAATGTTGTCGGAATTCTGAACTGAAGCAGGTTTTGAAAAAGCAAGTTTAATTTGATGCCTGAAATCCTGGTTTTTAAACCCATAATCGAGCACGAAATTTCTTAAATCTTTAGGCTTGGCATCCGTTATTAACTTTTCCCAACTTTCCTCCTGTGGTTCTTGGTCAAATGAAATGTAAATGGTGTTTTTCTCATTGATAGCTAAAGCGACAGCAGCAATATGCTTACAAATAACGCCATCATAAAGACAATTACAATAATAATTAGTTACATCGTTTTTGTTGTCTGTTTCAATTTCCACTTCATAGTTGCCTTGAACTTCGGCGTACCATGTTCCGTTACTACCCTTGATTAGTTGCAAAATATTCCCATTGTTGAAATAGCTTTGCCCCCGTTTCAATATTTCAAAGGGTATTTGATTGATTAACTCCTGTATTGTCATTTTAATCAATTGCTTGCCAATGGCCACCTTTTGCAGGACCTATTCTTTTTAGTTTGTCAAGGTTGTACTCTACGCCTCGCCTTGACAATTTGGTCACTTCTTCAATTTGTTTAGCTGTAATCTTGGGATTTTCTCTGATTAAAGAAATGATTTTCTCCACAGTTTTCCCCGGCACTTCCCCGACATTTTCCCCAACACTTTCTTCAGCCGCCTTCTTAAAATCGACGATTACAGAATCAAACTCTATTTGGTATTCCGGCACCGTTGAATTATAAGCTTTCCAGTTCTCTTCTATTTTTTCAAAACCAAAACCCGCATTCTCAGCGAGTTTAACCATGCGGAACAATTTTGCAAGAATCGGGTTACGTGGTAACGAAATATCCTTGCTTTTCAGTTCCTCAAAATCTTCCCATTCGACGTATGTGAGTTTTTGTATTAGTTCTTCTTTGGTCATCTACTTAAAACCTTCTTCTTAATAAAATCTAGCGTAGGAAATTGTAGCATCCATTTTCCTTGTGAATTGTCGTGACATGACAAAAGTAAACGATTTTAATAATTTTCCCTGTACTTCTCCCGTTTCCAAATTTCTCAGGTCGTTCTTTTTTTGCCAACTCTGAAAGCATCCGTTTTACAGTCGGATTCGGAAGAAAGTTGCCTTTACCGCAGGCATTGGCCGTTAAACACGTCATGCTTGGGGGCGGGAGGAAGTTGTCAGTTGTCAGTTTCGGTTTTTCAGTGTGTTGCTGTTGCAAGCTTCTATAGGGTAAATTTCAAACTCCATCTGGCAGACAAATCTTAAATAGCGGGTGGTTGCGAGGTTTCCATCGGATATTTTGTTTACCTATCTGGATATGAACATTGTGCTTTCCCAGAAGAATCCAAAGAAATGTTCTTAGAGCGATAATATTTTCTTATCATTGTCTTATGCAATTCTGAGTTTGTGAAAAAGGGCGAACAAAAAATATTGTTTTCTGGGATGGTATTGGATGATTATTCCAGTTTCAAGAGTATGTTCGAGCGCTACTATGGCCGGCTGTGTGCGTATGTTTTTACGATCACAAATGATTATGCGGCGTCTGAAGATATCGTCCAGGAATTGTTTATTCGCTTATGGAACGATCGACAAAAGATAGTTATTAACGATAGTGTTTTGTCTTATTTATTCCGCTCCTCGCGAAATTCCGCATTGAATTTTCTTAGAGGAAAGGCCAACCGCGAACGGTCGCAACAATCTATCAGTTTCCAAGAAGCCATTATTGACCGGGATTTTATGGAAGAGGAAGAATTTATTTCTTTTTTGGATGCATGTATTGAAGCATTGCCGGAACGAAGCAGGGAAGTCTTTAAATTGAGTAGGATTGATGGGCTCAAACAAAAAGAGATTGCAGAAAAGCTTGATATTTCAATAAAAACAATCAAGAACCAAATCTGGAAATCATTGCAGTACCTCAAATCTTGCCTAGAAGCTAAAGACGCTTTTTAAAGGTGTGTCAATGCCTTTTCATCCTCATCCCGAACTTGTTTCAGGATCTCACGTTTCAACGGATGACGAAACAAGTTCGGCATGACTAAACTAAAAGGCTGTTGAAATAGCATTGGAATGTTTAAGTACTTCAAAAAAAAATCAATCCCAATAGGACCTTTTATCTTTAGCTGTGTCATTCCTGTAAAAGCAGATCGATGGAAACGTCAAAAAATAGGGGAAGTCAGCTAGTAGATCACTTAAGCTCAACCGACGGAATACCTGAACATGGGGAATTACGTGAATGGATCGATGGGGCGGACGGGAATAAAGCGGATTTCCGGAAATATCAAAAAATTTGGAAAGGCACCGAGAAACTTACCCAAGCCAATAAATTTCAAACTGCCAAAGCCTGGCCAGTGGTTAATCGTCAAATCCAGCGTGCCCAATTATTCAGGCGCAGGATGGACCGGGTAGTTTTCTCAGCTATTGGTTTGGCCGCATCGCTCATCTTAATTCTTGGGCTGGCTTTTTATACAGGGCAGTTTTCAATCCAACAAAATAAAATGCAACTGGCCACCAATTATGGCAGCCGCACCGAAGTGGTTTTGCCGGATGGCTCAAAAGTCAAACTGAATTCCGGCTCTTCCTTGTCGTATCATTTTAACGGCCTGACCAAAACCCGGGAAGTTTTTTTTGAGGGTGAAGGATTTTTTGAGGTGGCCAGAAAATATCAACCTTTCGTGATACACACTGAGAATGGCATGGACTTGAAAGTCTTGGGGACCACCTTCAACTTATCGGCATATCCTGAAGACCAGATAGTGCAAACGGCTTTGGTTGAGGGAAAAGTTGAGCTCTCGAGCGGCAGGAATGAAAAACTGATTCTCGGATCAGGACAGATTGCTGCATTTGAAAAGAACAGCCAAACCTTGTCCTATTTAAATGGTGAGCTTGAGCATGTTGTTGGATGGACCCAGAATAAGATGTATTTGGACAATACTTCTTTGAAAGAAACCAGCATCCGCTTGGAGCGTTGGTTTGACGTGGATATTCACATCGTGCCCGAAAGCCTCGGCAAAAAAATACATTACACCGGTGTATTGGAAGAAAATACCATCCAAGAGGTGCTCAGTGCATTACGTGAACTAAGTGATATCAACTATTCAACCGATGGGAGGAAAATTAAGATAAATAAGCGATAGAAACACAAAATATACGGGAGATGTTTGGCGCATCCCCCGCATCAATCAGATAATTTATCCTAATGCGACTTACATTAGGAAGTATTAATTAACTAATAGCAAAGCAAATTTATGAAAAAAAAGTGTGAATGGTGGGTTTCTAGTTGGAGGGACCTCAAAAAACTGATGTTGATGACTAAACTAACAACATTCTTGGTACTCGTTTTTAGCGTGAATGCAGTTGCTTCGGTGTACTCGCAGAGCACCAAATTGAACCTGAACATGGAGCAAGCCTCAATCAAAGAAGTTTTACAGCAAATCGAGTCGCAATCTGACTTTCGGTTCATTTACGAAAATGAAAAGCTGAACATGGACAAGAAAGTAAGCATCCGCATGAACAACGAATCGGTTGATGGAGTGCTGAAAAAATTGTTTGAAGGTGAAAGGGTCAGCTACTCGATCACGGCAAGTAACCTGATCATTATCAAGCCGTCGGGTGGATTGAGCGCGAATGAAAACCTGGCGCAACAACAACGGACGATTTCCGGAAAAGTTACTGATTCTTCCGGTGAACCGCTTCCGGGAGTAACCGTCTTGGTAAAAGGAACCACCCAGGGTACCATTACTGACTTTGATGGAAACTACACCATTTCAGATGTTCCCATTTCTGGAACTTTGGTATTTTCATTTGTGGGGATGAAAAGCCAGGAAATTCCTGTTAATGGAAAATTGACAATTGATGTAGTCCTTGTTGAAGAATCTGTTGGTATCGAAGAAGTGGTAGCCGTTGGTTATGGTGTACAAAAAAGAGTAAATTTAGCTGGTTCAGTATCCTCTGTGAATGCTGATGATTTAGTCAAGGCGCCAATTGCGAATACGACCAATACTCTTGCCGGACGGTTGCCTGGGCTTGTGTCCCTCCAATCTAACGGGCAACCAGGAGCAGATGCAGCAAAATTGAGTATTAGAGGATTCGGAGATGCTCTTGTTATTGTTGATGGAATTGAATCGGATTTCAAATATATTGATCCCAATCAAATAGAATCAATATCTATATTAAAAGATGCATCTGCATCTATATATGGAGCACGTGCAGGGAATGGGGTGATACTGATCACAACAAAACGAGGTGAGACATCTAAACCAGTACTTAACTTAAACCTTTCGCAAACATTCCAAGGAATTACAACCATGCCAAAGCCTGTCAATTCAGGTCAATACGCTGAATTGACCAGGGAACAATGGATTCAATCCGGACAACCGGAAGAGTCATCTCCTTTTACTCAGGAAGATGTTGAAAAATATTATAATTCAAATGATCCATATCTCTATCCAAATACTGATTGGTATAATGAATTATTTAGGAAATGGTCTCCTCAGCAGCAATACAATTTGTCGGTCAGAGGAGGAAGCGAGAAAATTAAATATTATGGATTTCTAGGTTATCTTGATCAAAGTACAGTATTTAAAACTAATGGGGGAGATTACAAAAGATATAACTTTCAATCAAACATCGATGCAAAAATATTAGACAATTTATCCTTATCATTAACAATTGCAAGCATTGTTCAGGATCGGAACTTTCCCCAGGAATCAATAAGTTCTGGAGAAGCGAGCGCATGGGGTTGGTTTTGGAGTACCTTACCAATATATCCCGCCCATTTGCCAGATCCAACAATGGTTTCATATGCAAATGGTGCCGGTACTGGTGGTGCCCATATAATTAGCAACAGAGAGTTGGCGGGTTATAGTGATACCGATACGCAAAATAATAACGGAACAATTGAGTTGAAATATGATTTTAAATTTATTAAAGGGTTATCAGCTAAATTGTTTGCTAATTATTCTAACTATAATTCAGATAATAAGTCCTTTAGAAAGACAGTTCACCAATATGTTTATGACCCGGAAAGTGATATATACTCTTTGAGAGGCACATTTAATGCCGATCCTGAACTCATTCAAAGACATGATAAGGGTCGCACAATAACTGAACAATTCTCCCTATATTACGATAGAACTTTTGACAAGCATCATGTATCTGCGTTGACTTTATATGAAGCAATTGATAGTAAGAGTGACTATTTTCTTACCGGGAGGAAGGGCTTTATTACGACAGCAGTCGATCAACTGTATGCTGGAAGTACAAGCTCAATATCAAACGATGGAAGAGCATATGAATCTGGCCGAACTAGTTATGTTTCAAGGTTAAATTATTCATATGCTGACAGATATCTACTAGAGGCTACTTTTAGAGCTGATGCTTCTGACCGATTTCCATCGAATTCCAGGTGGGGTTACTTCCCCAGTGTTTCACTTGGGTGGAGAATCTCGGAAGAAAGTTTCATGCAGGGTATATCATTTATTGACAATCTAAAATTGAGGGGAAGTTACGGCGTATCTGGAAGTGATCAAGTTGCAGGATCGGTTTATAGATATCTTTCTGGTTATTCAATAGCTTCCTATCCATTTTTATTGGGATCTGGAAATCAAATTGGCTTACAATCTATTGGGTTAGCTAACAAGGAAATTACTTGGGAAACACTCAAAATATCGAATGTCGGTTTTGATTTTTCACTGCTAAATTCCAAATTATATGGAACATTAGAGGGTTTTTACAGAAAACGTTCGGGAATATTGGGGACAAGAAGTAATTCAATGCCAACTACGTTTGGAGCAGTTTTACCTATCGAAAATTTAAACAGTCAGAATAGTAAAGGATTTGAATTTGAATTAGGAACTTCTGGAAGAGCCAATAATTTAATGTGGGATGTTAGTGGAAACATTTCCTGGTCAAGAGCAAAATGGGATTATTATGACGAACCAAATTATGACGACCCTGATCAGGAACGAATTAATAAACATTCTGGTAATTGGACTGATCGTCAATTTGGATATCAAGTGGATGGTCTATTCACTTCACAGGCGGAAATAGATGCCTTAACATATGACTATCCAACCGGCAATTCCCTTCTTAGACCTGGAGACATACGTATAATTGATCAAAATGACGATGGGATAATCGATTGGAAAGATCAAGTTGAGATTGGCCAAGGAACTGTTCCTCATTGGATGTTTGGCTTAAATTCTAATTTGAAATACAAAAATTTCGATCTGTCAGTCTTATTTCAAGGAGCTTTTGGGCACTTTTCAACAATTAAATACACACAAGGTTCAAATTTCCCAGAATTTGTATACGACGGGAGATGGACCGAGGAAAATAATTCGAAAGATGCGTTGATCCCGAGACTTGGAGGAGTAACAATTGGATACTTTTCTGCTTTTAATTATAAATCGGCTGCATATCTCAGGTTAAAAACATTATCCTTTGGATACAATCTTCCAAAAAATTGGCTTCATAACATAGGAATAAATGATATTAGACTATATATGGCTGGAACCAATTTGTTGACTTTTGATAAATTAAAGAAATACAATTTAGATCCTGAAGCACCCTCCTCTCAAGCGGGTCGATATTATCCTCAGCAGATGACTTTATCGTTTGGTGTAAACATTTCATTTTAACTTGTTAACTGTGTAAAAAATTAGATATGAAAAGAATATTCTATATAATGGTAGTTGTAACACTACTCGTTTCATGTTCAGAGGATATATTGGATAAGAAACCTTTGGACCTAATAACAGATGCTGATGTTTGGCAAGATGAAGTTTTAATGGATGCTTATCTTACAAATGCATACCTAAAAATGTATATCCTAAAGAATGAAACACCTAATACAAGGACGCCGGGCAGTAGTTCAACCAATTGGTTTGATAGTGAAGATTGGAATGGTCCATTCATTGTAAACGAGGTAAGTGACGAAAGTAAGGGGAACTGGATTGTTGGTCAATCACGTACAGCAAAAACCCAGGGATTAAAAATTGGCGGAGGGATACTGGAATGGTGGGATTTAGCATATCCAGTGGTCAGGATACTAAATGAATTTATTGAACGTGCTCCTACATCTCCGGTAGGCGAAGATTTTAAGTCAAAGAAGATTGCAGAAGCCAGATTCTTAAGAGCTTATAATTACTTTTCAATGGTTAAAAGATATGGTGGAGTACCATTGATAACGAGAGTACAGGAAATTAGTGATAGTGAAGAAGAATTATATCGCTCGCGAGATAAGGAGAAAGACATTTATGATTTTGTTATTTCTGAAGTTGATGATATTGCAAGTGATCTTCCAGAGAGAAATTCTGGGGAATATGGGAGACCATCTAAATATACAGCAATAGCTCTGAAATGCAGAGCTGCATTATATGCAGCTAGTATCGCTCAGTATGGAACAGTTCAATTAGACGGGATCGTGGGTATTCCTTCTTCAGAAGCATCTTCCTATTATCAGAAGGCATATGATTCGGCAACTGAAATCATAAATAGTGGACAGTATTCACTATATAATGCCGATGCAAATAAAATTGAAAATTTTAAGAACGTTTTTCTTGTTAAAAATAACTCAGAAGTAATTTGGGCAGAGAGACATGATTATGTGCAAAGGAATAAAGGCGGAAATGGCTGGATCTGGGATTTCTTTCAATGTCCAAGACCCCATGCATGGGGAGCTGGAAATCAAAATGCACCTTACTTGGAAATGGTTGAAGAATTTGAATATGTTGATGGTACTCCGGGTACAATGGATAGAACTGCTGTTCAAACTGGCTTATGGACCGTATCTCAATTATGGGGGAATAGAGATCCCCGATTCTATGCGACAATATACACCCATGGTACCCCTTGGAAAAGTGATACAATTGACTGGCATTCAAGACTTATTTTACCAGATGGATCAATGATATCCAGTGGGTCTTATGAAGGAGTATTAGCGTCAGGCTATCATAACAGAGGCGGAACGGGTTTTGGAGTAATGAAGTATCTCGAAGAAAGTCATGATAATCTTGGGGAAAGAGCTACATCTGGTACTGATTGGCAGTTATTTAGGTATGGTGAAGTCTTGTTAAATTATGCTGAGGCAGCATTTGAATTGGGGAAGCCGGTTGATGCTTTAAATGCCATTAATCAAATCCGTACCCGCGCAGGAATTGCGACATTAGCTTCAATTGATAGAGAAAAAATTCGTCATGAGAGAAAGGTTGAATTAGCTTTTGAAGGACATCGTTACTGGGACGTTCGGAGGTGGAGAATTGCAACAACTGTCCTTTCAGAAGTAAGATCGGGTGTAAGGTATTACCTCGATTACAATACAATGAAAATCCAGTTAATCATCAATCCCAATGTTGAAGACAATACTGCCATAGTGCCATTTGTACAGGCAAACTATTATTTACCTATTACTTTGGCGAGAACGAGTAATAATCCAAATCTAGTAGAAAATCCTGGATACCAATAGAAAAATATAAAAGAAAGATTAGAATTGTGAGTCGCTGTTGTTGCGACTTACAATTTTAATCTTTTTGTTTTTTTGTTCTAATCATGTTAAAGATACCAACTCTTAATTAGCAACGGACATTCTTCTCCATACAAGATAATTTATTAAAAGTTATTAGGATGTTTCTAGTTTGAATGACTAAACAAAAAGTGACTAAAAAATAAACTGATGAAGAAATATTTAATTGGCCTTCTTTTTTTTCTTTTTGCATCAAATCTGAATGCGTTTTCAATTACGATCTATATTTCGCCTTCCGGAAGTGACACTAATCAGGGAACCATTGAAAAACCGGTTGCCAGCCTGGAAGCAGCTTGTCTGCTTGCCCGTAATATGAGGAAAAGTGGAGCATTATCAGAACCTGTTGAGGTAATTATCGAAACAGGAACTTATGTACTGGGAAAACCATTTTTTCTTACTCCTGAAGATTCAGGGACCGAAGATTCGCCCTTGGTTTTCAAAGGAAATAGAGAAGATCAACCCGTTTTTTCTGGTGGAATTAGTCTGCCTGATTTTGAAAAGGTTTCGGATAGTCTTTGGAAAATAGAGGTTTCGGAAATTAAAAATTTTGGTGGGAACATTCAGCAATTATTTGTTAATGGCGAACGGGCTGTTCGCGCCAGAACTCCCAATGCGTACGAATATTTTAAGACCAAGTCTGCCTCACAGACTTTAATTGGGAGTGGGGAAAGGAACTGGAGCAGGTTTGGTGTTCATAAAATAGGTCTGACTGCCGATCAACTGGAAGCACTGAAAGATATTCCTTATCCTGAATTTGAAGATATGATCGTTTCGATTCATCATGCCTGGGACCGTACCCGGAAATACGTCCAGCGTTTCTCTATGCAGGATTCATCCATTTATATTCTTGGGCGGCCGATGCACCGGTGGAACACCCTTGATAACAGTTCCCAGTTTTATCTTGAAAATGCGAAATCGTTCTTGGATGCACCAGGCGAGTGGTTCCTCGAACAGGACGGTACTTTATATTATATGCCAAAGGAAGGGCAAACCATTGAAAATAGTACCGCTGTTGTCCCGGTTCTTGATAATTTGGTAATTATCAAAGGCGATAAGGCCAACAAAGTTCAAAACATACGTTTTGAAAACCTCTCATTTCAATATACCCGTTTTATGATGGGACGCCAGGGAAATGAGCCATCGCAGGCAGCCTCTACCACTGAAGCCGCGGTTATGGCGGATTATGCTGACAATATCTGGTTTAAAAATTGTGAGATTGCCCATACCGGCACAAATGCGATTTGGCTTCGTGCTGCCTGTGCAGATAGCAAGGTAGAACATTGTTATTTCCACGATCTCGGAATTGGAGGTGTGAAAATTGGAGAGAAAAGAGCTCCTGCCGGTAAAAATTTAATCACCCGTAACATAACTGTCGATAACAACATCATGCGCTCGGCAGGTTCTGAGTTCCCTACTGGCGTTGGGGTTGTCATTTTTGCTTCAAGTGATAATACCATTTCACACAACGAAATCGCTGACTTTGGGTACTCTGGCGTTTCTGTTGGCTGGATATGGGGATACAAGGAAAGCGCCGCCGCGAGAAACAAAATTATCTACAACCATATCCATCATTTGGGATGGGGTGCATTAAGCGACATGGGTGGTGTATACACGTTAGGGCCTTCGGAGGGTACTGTTGTTTCAAACAATGTAATCCACGATGTATATTCGTATGGCTACGGTGGATGGGGCCTTTATACCGATGAGGGATCTACAGGTATTGTGATGGAAAACAACCTGGTGTACAAGTGTAAAAGCTCAGGTTTTCATCAACATTACGGGAAAGAAAATATCATCCGCAATAATATTTTCGCTTCACAATGGAAGGGTCAGTTGGAAGCTACCCGCGTTGAAGACCATTTGTCGTTCACTTTCACTAATAACATTATTTATTTCGACAGGGGCATTCTGATTGGCAAGCCCGGCTGGGAAGAGATAAAAATCGCGGCCGACAACAATTGCTATTGGGACACACGTACCGAAAATATTCTTTTTAGGGAAATGGAAATGAAGGAATGGAAAAAAACAACCGGAAAGGATATTCATTCAATCATCGCTGACCCCGGTTTTGTAAATCCTGAAGAATGTGATTATACAATCAAAAATAAAGCGGTGATTTCCAAAATAGATTTTAAGCCTTTCGATTATTCAAAGGCAGGTGTTTATGGAGATGAATCGTGGGTGGAACTCGCAACCTTTGACCCTGCAATTGCCAAAAGGTTTGACTGGATGGTTGAAAAAAGGGAAAAAGAGACTACGGAAACACATTAAGTTTAATCATGCAAAATTAACATGTAAAGATGACAGTTGGAAAATTATCAAAACTAATTATCATATTTACAGGCATTTGTAGTTTGCATTATGCATGTAAAGATGACGATGTCGCTGACATAACCCCTGACGAAAAAGATTTTATTGATCCAGGAGATACGGTCACACAAACTGCTTGGAACTACGATACTCCATTCCCGTTCGACCAGACCTCGAAAGAAGAGTTGCGTGCAATGCCCAAAAAGGTTTTTGCCCATTATTTCACACAGTTTCCTATTTCTATTGATAATAGGGAGCCAGGTAGCGATTATTATACGACAGGTTATTTGTCCCCCGGAGGTGAAAACAATAAGCACATAGAATACGGCGGATATCTACGTGTGCGGCCAATACCACGTTCACCACGTCAGGAAAGCAACTGGATGGAAAAGGATATGGAGGAAGAAATACGGAGGGCGGTAGCACTAGGATTAGATGGTTTCACCTGTGATTTATTGTCCCCCCAGGGTTATCATTACGATCGTGTTGTCATGCTATTGGAAGCTGCGGAAAGAATTGACCCGGGTTTTAAAATAGTACTGATGCCAGATATGGAAGCCTTTAAAAACCAAACGGAAAAAATTGCCGGAGTAGTAAAAGCATTAGGATCTTATTCTTCCGCTTATCGTTTAGACGATGGCAGATTGGTAGTGTCGCCATACAATGCTCAGGTAAAAGACGCTGTTTGGTGGAAAGGCTGGCTTGATCAAATGAAAGTCGCTGGCGTTGACATTGCCTTTGTCCCGCTTTTCCAGGCATGGAAAAACTATGCCTCTTCATTTGCCCCAATAAGTTACGGGATGTCAGACTGGGGCTGGCGTTCTGTTAACGCACAAAATGCCTGGGTTAATACTGCACAGGAAGCACATGGATATGGTCCTATCTGGATGATGTCGGTTTCGCCGCAGGATATGCGCCCGAGGGAGCAGCGTGTTTGGGAAGCCGGGAACAGCGAAGAATACAGGGTGATGTGGATGAATGCTATCAATGGAGGATCGGATTGGGTACAACTGGTTACCTGGAACGATTATGGAGAACATACTATAGTAGCACCGTCAACCGGAACCCAATATTCATTCTATGATCTTTCGGCATATTACACCAGTTGGTTTAAAACGGGTACTGCGCCTGCTATAACTCGGGATGTACTGTACTATTTTTACCGAGAGCATAAAACGAGCCTTCGGGCTAAAAAACAGACAAAACCTTTTTGGTTTGACACTGGCAGCGATTCACCTTCGGATCAGGTTGAACTGGTTGCCTTTCTAACAGCACCGGGAAAGCTGGAAATCGAAATTAAAGGGGAAAAGCAACAGAAAGATGGAGTAGCTGGCATCAATGTGTTCAAAGTTCCGGTTAAACCAGGACGACCTGTTTTCAGACTAATTAGAAATGGGGAAGCGATAATTAATCTTCCTGGAGCGTTCAAAATTAAAACTGAAATTGGTTACCAGAATTTAATGTATTACGGAGGGAGTAGTTCTCGGTTGCCAGTAATCACTGAAAAGTGAAATCATTTCTATCTTAACTATCCAATTTGAAATAATGAAAAATCTGAATTATACGAAATTGTTAAGAGTGCCTAAACTTATTTCCCTTGTGTTATTAATATTTTGGTCGTGCAACCAAAAACAAACGATTGTCTTTCCGGAAGAAGAATGGGAAATAACTAGTTCTGAACGCCAGGGGGTTGACGGATACAAGATGATGGAAGCCTTGCAGGTATTAAATGGATATTGCCACGAGGATGGATTAGAAGAAGTCATGGTAATTAGAAATGGTAAGGTGATATACTATGGGGATGGTATTAATTGTGTGCATAATATTTGGTCGTGTAGGAAGTCTATTACAAGTACTATTCTTAGTTTACTAATTGAAGAAGGGAAATGTCATCTTAATGATAAGGCTTCTATATTTGAACCAAGGCTAAAAGCTAGTTATGAAAAAGTCACTTTGCGCCTTTTGTAACCATGACCTTTGGTTATAATGCTGTTGGAAAGACTAGATGGCCTGGGTGGGAAAGCGAAGACTGGTCTTTAACTCCGTATAATCCTGATTTTCCACTATTTCAGGCAGGGAAAGGCCATGCTTATTGGGATGAAAGCATGATGATGTTAGGGAGAATACTTACACAAATTACGGATGAAGACCTTTATCAATTCTTTAAAGTTCGTATCACAGATAAAATAGGTATTGGTTCTTGGGAGTGGGGAGTGGGGAGCAGAGGAAAGTTTAGGAAATATTCCAATACGTAATGGCTGCACCAATATTATGAAGAGTGCCACGCAATTAGCTCGATTAGGATATTTATTTCTAAATTCAGGTAAATGGAAAGGAGAACAACTAATAAGCGAAAGTTGGATAAATGAAGCATTAAAAAATCAAGTTCCTTTAGACATTTCCATCGAAATGGACGATCGAAAAATAGACGGTAGAGGATGCTATGGTTTCAATTGGTGGGTAAAAGGTATCTCGGGGGATATGACAGATACACCGGCTGAGACGAAATTTACGAGTTTATTAAGGTATAATGTATATTTTATTATCACTAAGTGGAATATGATTGTAGTTCGAATGGGTACCGATGGCAATCCTGAAGAAGGGAAACGATTTGTTTACAATGAATTCTTTAAGGCTCTTGGGAAAGCAATTTTAAATTAATTTATAACAAATTTTTGACAGCAAACTTACTCATCATAAAAATGTTAACCATATCAAAGATACAAGATGACAATTTTTAGATATTTCCTGATTGCTATGTTTTTCGTAAGTTCTATCTCAGGTGCTCAAATGCCTCGTGAGAAACCATTCGAAGAATTGCTTAATAAAAATCTGGCTTTTGCAGCGGAACAGTACATATTAATGACAAATGAAATATCAGATAAACCTGGTCAATTTCCAAGGACTTTAAATGAAAATGGGAATCTTGTAACTTGCTATTCTGGTTATTGGACTAGTGGTTTTTTTTCTGGTTCCCTGTGGTATCTTTATTCTGAGACAGGTGAGCAGAAATTTAAAGAATTAGCCGAAAAATTTACTTTCTACCAGGAATATTTGCAGTATTCAATTACTAATCATGACATAGGATGGATAATCAATTGTAGCGCTCAAAATGGCTATCGGACTACCCAGAATGAATATTACAAAAAGATAGTTGTTCAATCTGCCAAATCTTTGGTTACCCGTTTCAGTCCAATAGTTGCTTGTATCCGTTGTTGGGATGAAAAAGAGTGGACAATAAAGTTGGGGCTCACCTTCCCTGTTAACATTGATAATATGATGAATTTAGAGCTGTTGACGAGCGCTTATGAGTACACAGGTGATTCATTGTTTTTGGATATCGCCGTCAAACATGCAGACAAAACGATTGAGAACCAATTTCGTGACGACTATAGCTCATATCATGTAATAAATTACGACTCTACCGGGAAAGTAAAAAATAAAAAGACAGTTCAGGGATATTCGGATAATTCTTCTTGGGCAAGAGGTCAAGCTTGGGGATTGTATGGATTTACCATGATGTACCGAGAGACAGCTTTGCCTCGCTATTTAAAACAGGCAATCAATATTGCTAATTTCATCACGTCCCATCAGAATTTGCCAGAAGATAAAATACCCTATTGGGATTTTGATTCGCCTGAGATTCCAAATACATTAAGAGATGCATCAGCAGCAGCAATAATGTGTTCCGCTTTAATTGAACTCTCACAATATGTGGACAAAGATCAATCAGAAGAATACCTGTCTATAGCAAGGCAACAGCTAGTTAGTTTATCTTCAGATCAATATCGATCTAAATTAGGCAAAAACGGATTTTTCCTTTTAAAACACTCGGTTGGAGGACTACCTACAAATTTTGAAGTTGATGTGCCTCAAAACTATGCAGATTATTATTTTATTGAGGCATTAATAAGGTATAAAAAATATTTGATTGAAAATCAGTGACCAATCAGCGTTTGTCATAAGGTCAACGGTTTAAAATAACCAGATATTAACATTTATAAATATAAACAAAACAATAAAATTATGACTAATAAAGATGGATTTAAAATACTTGTGCTACTAACATTCATGTTTTATATTTCATTTAAGAAAAATGATTCAATTTTAGTCAAAAGTCCCTCCGGGAATCTGGTGTGTACAATTAATATTTCGGAGCATAAGGCTTTTCTATCGGTAACAAAAGGCGGGGAAAATATACTTCCTCCCTCACCTGTAGGATTGACTGTGAATGGTTTCGATATAGGAGAAAATGTTAGATATTTAGGGGATGTACAGAAGAAAGAAATCAATGAAAAATATACTATTTTAGGGAATCACAAGGCTGCCATTAATAATTGTACAGAAGTAACAATTCCATTAGTGAGTGGTGAAGTCAATTATGACCTGGTGATACGGTCGTATAATGATGGAATTGCTTTCAAATACTCAGTTACAAATAATGCGATTACAAAAATAAAAAGTGATAATACCTCCTTCCAAATAGCAGATTCGAGCGTTTGTTACTGGGCACCGTTTGAAAATAGCAATGAAGATTTACATCAAGTTACCACATTTGGAGAGATTCCTGAAAATAAGGAGATTGTTGCTCCATTAACTATTAGAAAAGGAAAATATTTTCTTTGTTTTACCGAAGCTCAATGCCTCGATTTTCCGGATATGTGTTGGGTGAAGTCAGGCACTTATTTGAAAGCAAGCTTTCCTTCAAACCCGGAAGGATGGGATACTGAAAATCAAAAAATAAATTCTCCCTGGCGGCTTGCAATCATTGTTGACGATTTGACTCAATTGGTTAATTCTGACTTGGTGACAAATTTGTGTGATCCTCCTTCATCAGAAAGAGATTTCAGTTGGGTAAAGCCGGGCAGGGCACTTTGGCAATGGTGGAGCATTGGTGGTCCAAAATACGAAGATCAAAAACAGTGGTATGATGCTGCTTCTGAATTATCATGGGAATATTATTTGATTGATGCAGGATGGAAGAACTGGAGCCAAAATGGCAGGAATCAATGGGAGTGCCTAAAAGAGGTTATTGATTATGGAAAGTCAAAAGGACTGGGGACTTTTGTTTGGGTACATTCCAATGAAATACCCGACAGGAACAGCATGAGTACTTATTTTCGAAAAATCAAGCAAACCGGAGCCGTTGGCATAAAAATAGATTTTATTCCACCAGCAACGCCGGAAATTATGCAATGGTACGAAGCAGCCAGGGAGGAAACCTATAACCAACAACTGATGTGTGTTTTTCATGGCTGTGTAAAACCAACCGGACTCAATAGGACCTGGCCACATGAAATAACTCGCGAAGCTGTCAGGGGAAATGAATATCAAATAACGCGATATGATCGGTTGATGCCTAGGAATCAGGATGTGATCATTCCTTTTACCCGCTTTGTTGCAGGCCCGGCTGATTATACCCCTGTTATTTTTGCAGAAAAAGAAATAAGAGGTTATACCTGGACTCATGAACTAGCACAAGCGCTTATCTTTTTTTCCCCTTTAACTCATTTTGCAGATGCGTATTGGAATTATCTAAATAATCCAGCTGAAGACCTTTTAAAGGATATCCCTGTAGTTTGGGACGAAACCATTGTGCTCCCTTGTTCTGAAATTGGCAAAGTAGCTGCCTTCGCAAAAAGAAAAGGCAATGAGTGGTGGATCGGTGTTATGAACGGAGATCATCCAAGTGACATTTCATTTAAACTTGATTTTCTTACGAACAATGTAACAGCAACAACGCTTTCTGATGCGGAGGGCGCTCCTGCTAAGTTTTTGCGAGAAGAAAGAACATTTCAAAAAGCTGATCTGGTGAATGTTCAACTGCAACCCGGTGGTGGTTATTTCATTAGAATGAAACCAATAGCAGATGGTAGGAAATAAAATCTAAATTGATTATGAAAATTGACAGGTTAATTCTTTTTTGTTTCTTAGGACTATTTTGCGAAGCTGGTTTCCCCCAAGCAGTTAAAATTAGTGGCGAACTGAAAACCTGGCACAAAGTATCCCTCAGCATAGATGGGCCTCAAACTTCTGAATTTGCCAAAACCAACCCCTTTCTGAATTACCGGTTGGATGTGGTTTTCAAAAATGGTGATATGGAACAGGTCGTTCCCGGTTTTTATGCTTCAGATGGGAACGCAGCAGAATCAAGCGCTGAAGAGGGTAATAGATGGCAAGTCCGTTTTCGACCTGACAAGGCAGGGGAATGGTCGTACACCGTTCATTTTAAAACCGGGAAGGATATTGCGGTTGCTGAAGATGTTTCGTACGGTAAACCGGTTATGGGAGATGGATTTTTGGGTAGTTTTATGGTTGAAGAAACCGACAAGCAGGCGCCTGATTTCCGTTCTAAAGGATTTATCCAGTACACAGAGGGCCACTATCCTCAATTTTCGGATGGCTCGTATTTTCTGAAAGGAGGGGCCGACAGCCCGGAGAATTTCCTTGCTTATGTAGATTTTGATCAAACCTACCGCTATGGAGAAAAAAAGATCATTCGAAAAGGAGAAGCCAACCCCAAAGGGGGTATCCATAAATACAAAGCACACCTGCAAGACTGGAACGAAGGCGATCCAAGCTGGCAGGGAGGAAAAGGAAAGGCCATGATTGGCGCCGTTAATTATCTGGTCTCAAAAGGTATGAATTCTATTTACATGCTTACATTGAACATTATGGGAGACGGCAAAGATGTCTGGCCGTATATGGATCATAATGAGCGTTATCGCTTCGACTGCAGCAAGCTGGACCAGTGGGAAATCGTATTCGACTACATGGAACAAAAAGGGGTAATGGCGCATTTTGTTTTACAGGAAACCGAGAATGAAGTTTTGCTGGATGTTGGGCACACGGATGTGCAGCGCAAACTGTACCTAAGGGAGTTAATTGCCCGTTTCGGCCATCATTTGGGGGTGGCTTGGAATCTGGGCGAAGAGAATGGCCCGGCCGGATTCTCCCCTGTTGGACAAACAGAACAGATGAAGCGCGACATGGCCAACTACATCCGACATACGTCACCTTACCCAAATCTCATTGTTTTACACACTCATGCCAGCGACCAGAAACAAGATGAATACCTAGCACCACTTCTTGGATTTGAGTCGATTGACGGACCTTCGCTACAAATTGGCAATCCTGCGGACATCCACAAAAGGGTTAAACGGTTTGTGGCACTTTCAAATGGATCAGGCAGGAAATGGTGCGTTTACCTGGATGAGCAAGGGCAACATTGGAAAGGGATTATGCCCGACTCGTTTGATGCAGCCCATGATACCGTCAGGCACGAGGCACTTTGGGGTGCGATGATGGCCGGAGCGGCAGGGGTTGAGTGGTACTTTGGGCATCAATACCCACACAACGACCTGGAATGCGAAGATTGGCGTTCCCGCGACCAATGGTGGGAACAAACCCGTATTTGCCTCGATTTCTTTGAGAAGTACCTTCCTTTTTCAGGGATGGGACCAGCCGATGGATTGGTCACGGATGGATGTTACTGTTTTGCAAACCCCGGATCAGTTTATGCGGTTTACAAACCTGCGGGAGTCAATTCAGTTAAGCTCGATTTAGGTACAACAGCGAAATCATACCAGGTAAAATGGTTCAGTCCCAGAAATGGTGGCGAATTGCAGGAGGGAACGGTCACTTCGGTTTTAGGAGGGGGAAAGGCGGATATTGGATTGCCTCCATCTGAAACAAATTTAGACTGGGCTGTATTGGTTCAATAAACTATTCAAATAATATAATAAGATTGATATGAAAAAGAGTTTTATTTTGGCTATTGTAATAATCTATGTTCTTAACGGATTTTCCCAACCAGTTACGGATAAAATGGACTGGTGGAAGGAAGCCAAATTCGGAATGTTTATTCACTGGGGGGTTTATTCGGTGCCAGCGGGAACATATCATGGCACACGAATAGATCAAATAGGTGAATGGATAATGAATAGTGCCAAAATTCCTGTGGCTGAATATCAGGACTATGCGAAAAAATTCAATCCGGTAAAATATGATGCAGAAGAGTGGGTGACCTTGGCCAAGAGGGCTGGAATGAAGTATTTGGTAATAACCTCGAAGCACCATGATGGTTTTGCGTTATTTGATTCAAAAGTTTCTGATTGGGATGTTGTTGATGCTACTCCGTATAAAGAAGATTTGTTAAAACCATTAGCAGAAGCGTGTCATAAAAAAGGAATAAAATTGGGATTTTACTATTCCCAAGCGCAAGATTGGAACAATCCTGGAGGAGCCGCTGCCAGAAGGTTCGCGACCTGGGGGTGGAAAAATCCCGACTCAACCAAAATTGACAGTTTCACAAAGGAGCATAACGGACAATGGGATACAGACCAGTTTGGTGATTTTGACAAATACCTGGATGAAATTGCTGTGCCACAGGTAAAAGAGATTTTATCTAATTACGGACAAGTAGATATATTGTGGTGGGATACTCCAAGCAATATGAACCTTGAAAGAGCTGAAAAATTCTTTCCTATTTTAAGAGATCATCCAGATTTGATCACCAACAATCGTTTAGGCGGTGGAGTCGAAGGGGATACCGAAACCCCGGAACAATTTGTTCCAGCTACAGGTTTCCCCGGAAGAAATTGGGAAACATGTATGACTATGAATGACACCTGGGGATATAAATCGTACGATGAAAATTGGAAATCAACTGAAACAATTATACGTACCTTGATCGATGTGGTAAGCAAAGGAGGTAACTATCTTTTAAACGTAGGACCAACGCCTGAGGGACTTATTCCCGCTGCGAGTATTGAGCGACTAAATGAAGTTGGTAGTTGGATGGATACGAATGGTGAGTCTATTTATGGCACAACAGTAAGCCCCTTCCCCTATCTTTCCTGGGGGCGCTGTACTCAAAAGGGCAACAAACTATATCTGCACGTCTTTGACTGGCCTGAAAACGGAAGATTGTTCGTTCCCTTATTAAACAAGGTAAACAAAGCGTATCTTTTGGCTGATCCCTCTAAATCATTTCAGGTTAAAAAATTAGCGCTAAGCAATATCCTCGAATTAAACGTGCCAGAACCAGACTTGATTGCCTCTGTCATTGTGTTGGAAATTGAAGGCAGCTCGGAAGTATTGCCGCTTCCTGCAAGTGGGAAACCGGCAAAAGCTTCTTCTGCCCAAAAAGACGCTTCTGTAAACAATTTATTCGATGGCGACCCTAAAAATAGGTGGCGGCCTGCAGAGGGCGATACAGCAAAATGGGCTGAAGTTGATCTTGGCGAAGAAACCATGATCGGATCTTGCTCGCTCGTTGAACCCTGGCACCCGTGGAACAATATGGGGCAAACGATTGAGATTCAATTCAAGCGAGGAGATCAGTGGCTTACAGCTGCCAGCTTTACAACTAACGGATCCGGGATTACCCAGCAGATGGAACCGGTAACATCGCGTTATTTCAGGTTAAAGATCATAGAATCAAAAGATCCGATACTGAATGAGTGGATGCTGTTCAGGGCAAACGAAATACACTAAAAATACTTCAATATACCGTTATTCTATTATCATGAAAAATTACAAACTACTTCTATTATTCATCTTTCAGATCGGATTATTGCAATCGACAATTGCATATACTCAATTCAAAGAAAGTAGCTCAAATAACGTTGCATCAATCCCAGACGAACTTCATCAAAGGGGTGGGGTGCCTAACTTTTTATCAAAAGTGGTTCGGGGTGATTCCATTAAGGTTGCTTATTTGGGGGGAAGTATAACTTTTCAGGAAGGATGGAGGGTGCATTCATTAAAATGGTTCAATCAACGGTTCCCTCAATCTGTATTTACAGAGATCAATGCAGCTATTGGTGGAACCGGTTCTGATTTTGGTTGTTTCCGTATGTACGACCACGTGCTAAAATTCAATCCTGATTTGGTGTTTGTGGAGTTTGCCGTGAATGATGATCGCACACCTTCGGAAAGGATCGTTCGCTCCATGGAAAGTATCGTCCGTCAAGCATGGAAGCATAACCCAAAGACGGATATCTGTTTTGTATACACCATTAAAGCGAATTTTTTGGAAACGGAACAAAGAGGACAACTGCCGGAATCAGCAAAAAGGATGGAGGAAGTAGCAAGCAAATACCACATTCCGGCAATTAACTTTGGATTTGAGGTTGCCAGGCAGGTGAAAGACAGTCAACTGATATTTAAAGGAAAAACCAGAGAACTGGATGGTCTAAAATGCTTTTCTCCAGACGGCGTGCATCCTTACCCGGAAACCGGGCACATAATTTACCTTGAAGTATTGAAACGCTCGTTTGAGAAGATGATCTCTGATACGCCTGAACATTTCACAAAACACGACCTTGGGGAACCATTAGCCTCGGACTTCTTTGCCCATCCACAAATGATTGGCTTTACGGAAGTGGAGCGGAGTAAAAACTGGGAAATCCTTAAGGTAAAAGAAACCCCTTCATTTTCATCGTTTGGAAAATATTTGCTACAAGTAGGAAAAGCGGGGAGGACAGGGGAAAACCTATCTTTTAAGTTTAAAGGTAGTACAGTCGGGGCTTTTGATATTATGGGGTATGATGCTGGTCGGGTGATTGTTGAGATCGATGGCGAGGTGAAAGATACCCTGTCCAGATTTGACAGCTACTGTACCTATAGAAGGATGAGGTACTTTTTGATCGACCACCTGGAGAACAAGGTTCACAGTGTTACATTCCGGGTTTTGTGTACTCCGTTTGATAAGGCCGCTATATTGACAAAGAGGGAGGATATCACAAGAAATCCAGATAAGTATACCGAAAACAACTGGTATATCGGCAAAATTCTATTGGATGGGGAGTTGATACCCAGAAAATGAACTAGTAAGTTGAAATAATATTTTGATCAAACCTACCGCTATTGAGAAAAAAAGATCATTCGAAAAGGTGAAGCCAACCCCAAAGGGGGCATCCATAAATACGAAGCACACCTGCAAGACTGGAACGAAGGCGATCCAAGCTGGCAGGGAGGAAAAGGAAGGCTATGATTGGCGCCGTTAATTACCTGGACTCAAAAGGTATAAATTCTATTTACATGCTTACATTGAACATTATGGGGGATGGCAAAGATGTTTGGCCGTATTCAGACCATGACGAACGCTACCGTTTCGATTGCAGTAAGCCGGACCAGTGGGAAATCGTTTTTGATTACATGGAACAAAAAGGGGTAATGTCGCATTTTGTTTTACAGGAAACCGAAAATAAAGTTTTGCTGGATGGTGGGCACACGGATGTGTAGCGCAAACTGTACCTAAGGGAGTTAATTGCCCGTTTCGTCCATCATTTGGGGGTGGCTTAGAATCTGGGCGAAGAGAATGACCCGGCCGGATTCTCCCCTGTTGGGCAAACAGAACAGATGAAGCGTGATATGGCAAACTACATTCGACGAACGTCTCCTTATCCTAGCCTCATCGTTTTACACAGTCATGCCAGCGACCGGAGACAAGATGAATAGTTCGTTCATGTGGGGTATAATTTACACTGGCTTTTGAGCCTAGCATTTCGGAAATTAGGGATGTTCTCGGTTGAAAGGTGGATTTGACCAGCGGGCTATCAAATAGTCCTATTTCGTACGATGGGAACTTAGAATAGCGTCTTTGGTGGCGTAAGTTCGGGATATGTTGCCGGGTCGATAACTTCGGGATGATTACCAATAGCATCTTTGCCCGTGATTCTCCTAACCGTATAGGAATCAAGCGTTGTTTCAGAATACGGTTTGACCAGATTTAGAATTGTTTCCTTTTGTTCTTGTGTTTCTACAATCTCATTCAGCCATGTATCGACCGCATCCTCTGGCAGGATCAAAGGCATTCGCGACTCTCCAAGCTTTGGGTTATTGTGGATTTTAGTTAGCAGCGCGTTGCCTTTCGCGGTAACGATTGAAAAGGTTCTCAGCCTTTCGCCTGTTTCTTTGTCTTCCCAATCAGACCAAAGGCCACCTAATGTCATTGGCTTTTCGTCGTCCCTGAAGATATAGTACGGATAGGTTTTTCCCTTGAAATGATAATGTTCGAAGAAACCGTCAATACAAATCAAACACCTTTGAGTTCGGGCGGAATATTTGTGAGACCATGTTTCAAACATATCCTCACCCCTTGCATTCAGGGTCTTGTTCCAGATCTGCAGTTGCTTGTCCTTGTCCCTGGTCTTTTCAGGTACAAATCCCCAGCGTGCTATGACTGGCTCGTTCGGGCTTTCTTTGGTGTATATGAGTACGGCTGGATGATCAAACCCGCTCGTGTGGTGTAAATCTTTTACACCGAGCTTTTTCAGCCTTTCGGTTAAAATTCTAACGGCTTCTTTGTCCCTGTGGTGAATTGCCCGCTTTAGCTGGGTTATCACTCGGGCTTTAAAGTCATAACACATTTGCGCCTAAGAATTTTTGGTTACCCATTTTTCTACTTCGACATCACTTAAGTCGTCCTCTAAACACTCGACGAGTTGTTCGAGATCGGTGTATTCCTGTTCGGTCGTTCCGTATCCAGGATCGGTGATCGTGGTTTTAAACTTGCCGGAGGGATGCCGAAACAGTTCAAAATAGAGATTGTCGATTCGGAACTTGTGAATGAATTTGTATTCTGAATTGTCCATCGGTGAATGTTTTTAGATGTTGAGCTATTGTATTTAACAACGCTGGATTTGTTTGATTCTTTGATGGGGCCAAGCTGACGAACCTGAACAAGTGCGAGACGGGATTGAACGGAGCGCAAGCACGGCACAAACGAAGTGAAGGGAGACAGCGAGGGGGAGTTAGTAGTCTCAGCTGTCAGGTATCAGTTTTTTTTTGTTGATGCCTGAATAACGTTGACCGAATTAGACATTGTTTTCTTCTTTTGTTTTACTCATCAAATCAAAATGATGATGATGATTTTCTGTTGACTTCGGGAAATAACCCTGAACTTTTGAAGGGTTATTTCCCGAAGTCAACAGAACAGACGGTTCGATATTGAACCGGGGTCATTTTGTTTAAAGCGCTGTGCGGTTTCCCATTGTTGTACATGTTCACGGCTTTCCTTAGTTTCTTTTGCAGCTCTTGGAATGTTCCGGGAGCGTAGGCATAAAGGTAGCTGTTTTTAATTGTCCCGTTTATCCTTTCTGCATGAGGGTTTTCGTATACAGTTTCTTGTGTCATTGAGTTGATCATTTTCAGCTTCTTTGTGAGCTTCTTGAATTCGTTGCTATAATACTGGCCTCCTCTATCGGAATGGAATATGGCCCTCTCCAAAGCGGCTTGTCCGCAGTTCTTCTTCACCAGTGTCAGGGCGGGCAAGGTGGTGTCTTCTGTCCGTAAGCTTTTGCTTGCAGAAAAACCTACTATTTCCCGGTTGAACAAATCCATGATTAAGGTGATGTAGTAGAACTTTCCAGACATTTCATAATAGGTGATGTCACTCACTAAAATCCAGGTTACAGCTGTAACCTGAATCCCCTTAATCAGATTTGGGAAACGGGTTACTCCTCTGCTGTCGGTGGTTATCCGGAAGTTCTTTTGTTTTTTTACCCGGTAACCATGTGCAAAGCAGAATTGCTCAAATTTATCCCTTCCCAGACCTTGCGGTTTTAGTTTGACGTAAATCTCACGCACTCCCATACAAGGATGATCCTCACGGATCCTGTTGACCAGCATTAAAACTTGTTCGGCCTGCCCCAGATTCGTTTCCCTGCGTTTTAACATCTGATGAAAGGATTGCTTTTTTACCGACACTGCAAGGAACAGATGGCTCATCTTAATCCTGTGTTGGTCCCTGGTGTTCCAATACCAGAGGAGGGTTTTGAACCAAACTTTCTTTTAATGTCCACCTCATAGGTGCTTTCAGCAATCTCAATCACTTTATTCTGAAAATCAATCAGTAACTGCTTTTGTCCTATAATCCTCTCAAGCTCGTTGATTCTATTTTCCAGTAAATTGATCTTTTTCGTGTCGCTCTTGGCTTCAATCACTTGTCTTACTTGCTTCTTGGCCATGTTGGAGTATTTGTAAAGCCACCTGTAAACAGACGTCCTGCTTATTTTGTGAGTTCTGCAAATATCGGAAACTGTGGCCAAATTATTCTCTAATTCCTGAACCCGCTTTTTCTTAAAATCTGAACTAAAATAACGGCATTGTTTGATGTGTTGCTCTTCATTAAAAAATCCATTTTTGTGCATCGTGTTAACCTTTTTTTGGTCAACGTATTTCAGGCACTGACATTTGTCGTTGAAAATGACGCACCATCTGTTTCTCTGTTCCATGGTGCTCCAAAGGGCAGCGGGGTTTTAGTCATCTTCGAAAATTTCTCCTGAAAGGGAATAGAAGATTCGGATCCACAAACTTTATTACTAAAAATATCGGGATGCTCCCGGTATTTTTAACTTACACACTTTTTGAAACAGTGTCGTAGTTTTTAAAGTACAATAATTTTCTTCGATTTCACTCCATTTGTTTTCGTTCCAATTCTTTAATCTGCTCTTGTTTTTCCCTTTCAAATTTCTTCACCTCTGCTCTAATTTCCCGAATCAACTCTTTGTCCTTGTTGATGTGAAACAGATCTTCCAATTTGGAAAGCTCTTCAGCGTTAATTCCACCCACCATTTTGATATAACGGTACTTGAGATCATTATCGCTCACGCGTGCTAGTTCTTTTCTGTGATAAATATTCCCGATCAGCGAAACGGTAAACAAGAGGAATAGAAAGACGAATGCCATAATCACTCTTTTTGATTTCAATTTAAGCTGGCGCTTGTGGCGGGCGACTCGCTCGTTTTCCTGGTCTTTTAATGTTGAAAGAATACTTTCAAACCCGGAACGAATTTGATTTTCTGACCCATGAATCGATGTTGAGATTCCATTGAGCTTTTGATTCAGGACCGATAAATTGCGCAATGTTTGCAGGACCGCATTTTCAATTTCAATTCTATTTCTTTCAAGGTCTGCTTTAGAGGCGACATCCTCCAGTCTTTGACTCTGATCGTTTATTTTTTGGTCGAAGGTTTTCATTCGGCCGTTGACCTCTTCGAACATGACAGCTACTACGTTGGTATCCTTTTTCATTCTTGATTGCATGTATTTACTATCTTCTTATTCCCTTTTTTCGCTTTTTTCTTTTTTTAATGAAGGGTGTCAAATATAATTTTGGGCTGGTTTCATTGTCTTCGGAATATTGACCCATCTGGTACAATAGGTTGTTGAGAATATTCCCAACGACCATCTTATTTGGGATATGATGCTGAATATTAGACTTCTGGTAAATCTGGACGGAAACATTTTGCTTAAGCTGGGTGGTGATTTTTGAAAAACTGAATTGTCGATCTACTTTGGAGCCATTGAATGAATAGCCGTCTTTATCGAAAACAACTCCCTGTATTTCGTTAGTTTTCCCTTTGAACTTAAAGGTCACACCAATGCCCTGATCTTTTAGCCCTGCAATGATTTGATCCCAGTTTTGACATGCGGGAAGGATTGCTTTCAATGATTCATAGATTTCATACCTGGTTTTATTCGGTTCTTTTAACCGTTGCACCTTCACATGTTCTTTCCCCAAAGCAAAATATAAACCATGCTTTTGGGTCAGTTCTTTACAGATTTTTCCGCTCCGGTACCGGTCGTTTCGATCAGAGATTGTTTTGCCCTCATTATCCACGCGGTTAAAAACCAGGTGCACGTGTGGATGTTCTTTGTCAAAGTGACGGCAAAGAATGTACTGCGTATTGGAAATTCCCATCAAGTTCATGTATTCTTGTGATATTTTCACCATCAGTCTGTTACTCAGTTTTCGCATGTCCTGCGCAGAAAAATCAAGCGAAATATGACCAACCGATTTTTTTATCCGGGGGTTCATTTCAGATTGAAAAGCAAAACTGTCAATGATCGAACCGGCATTTTTAAGCCGCACTCCCTCGCTATCCAAAATCTCCGCGCCTTTGGATTGATCCAGGACATAGTTCACAACTCCCCGGAATCCTTGCCCTTTTACAATCTTAGCCATCATGACGGATTTGATTCAACAGATTATCAATCTTGCCGGCCAGGTACAGGTACTCAAGCCGGGTGTTGGAATATCCAGCAGCGTTTGCTTTGCGGGCAATTTGGTTTAAGTTGTTGGCCATTCCCGATAGTTTCCGGATGTGATCATGCAATTCAGGCGATAGCATTTGTTTGACGTAACCTCTTCTGATGAGCTGACGGATGCATTCGCTGAAACTAACATCAGCTTCCCTGGCTTTTGCCTTGAGCGTGTAATAGTCGATGGTTCCCATTTTTACGTTGATGTGATAGGCCATTTTTTCACCCAATCGTTTGAGCGGACGGCCATTTTTGTTTTTCATTTTTGCTATCTGATTATTGTTCGAGATCAGCGGGATGATTCCGGGGTTTTGGTATTACCAAAACATAAACTTGCTATCCCTGAAAAAAAGAACTTTTTTAGCTTTTCTAAACCCTCCTGCTTTCGCCCTGCAAAGTGATAAAGTTGAACATCGCGTTGAGGCGGTCGCCAATCATTGGGCCGTAGAATTCTTCAGACGAAAGTGTGTGCAAGGTGAAATTGGAAGTTCCATGTGTAAGCGTACCCGCATCACTTCTCAAACTCAGCAATTCCGATATGGGACGACTGATATTTCCGTAGTTCTGAACCATTTTTGATTCCCTGCCAAATTCGTCAATGATTAATGGTCGTCGAACAAACAGATTAACCGATTGCCTTCCGATTTGCTCTTGTAATTCCACTGACTTGATGAATAGAAGCAAGGAATGGTTCTGATAGAATTTCTTTACAATGTGATTGTGAAGCAATGAATAAGTTTCAAGAAGGACGGTTTTTCCACAGCCGTATTTCCCCTGTAATAAGATCCCTTTAGTCAAATCTCCCGAAAAAGAAGAATTATTGGTCGCATGATAGTAGAGTTGCTTGATTACGGGTTCGTTGTTCTGGTCGATGACAAAACCCTTATTCTGATTCCGGTTGAGCAAACACACCGATCCGAATGTGACGAATAAATTCTGAAAGTCGGAATATGCAAGAGGCAGAAACAAACGACACCGCCGAATCTTTTCTTTTTCACCGGCAACAATTTCTTGAGCATCTTTTTGCACGATCTGATAAAATTTTTGGTTAGTCGAAATCGCTTCCTGTATGGACAAATCCTTTCCTTTTTCCATGAGAATTGATTTTTAGGTTTCTGTCTTTAGTATTTACATATTGAGGTGAGAGTCTAAGATTGGGTTTAGGTGTTAGAATCTGATACTTAGTTTTGACTCTAAAACCACCCCCGGGAACGAATTCCAGTAGTCGGGCTTCTTTCAACCTTTCCCTGGCGGATTTTAGCACTTGTAAAGAAACATTGGCATTTGCAGCCATTCGTTTGTCTGCAAATTCAATCCATTTGGGCCAAAAGGAGCGATTCGCAAGATGAATCAGAAAAAAATACAGCCGTGTTTCGTTTCCTGTGAAGTTTTTCTGTTCATCGATCCGCCAAAAATTGGCAAGTAAATCAAACAGATTCATAATCGTCTACCTTTGAAATGATTTTTGTAATTGGCTTCTGCCTCACGTTCAATTTCCTTCAAAGTTTTCTTTTTACCTTTCCGAATCCACTCTAAAAGTTCATCTTCAAAGAAATAGAGCTGTTTGCCGTTTTTGTAACAGGGAAGTAGTCGTTTGCGGACAAGCGTGTAAACAGTGGGTTTCGCTTTTCCAATAATTTGACATGCATCATTAATGCCAATTGGGACACGTTTTGGAGGAATAGTAGGGGTTTGCCTGTTTTCCACTAAAAGTTTAATTTCTGCCACTTCGCTGACCAGATGAGCTACTGCTTTCGGCAGATCTTCAAAAGAAATTTCATTCGCATTCATAGCTATCGATTTTAATTGTTATGGTGCAAATGAAAAGTGTGTTTTGTTCGTGTTTTGCGTCACCGAAAAAACACGGGAAAATCACTGAAGATTATAAGGAATTGTGATTATTGTTGTGTATGAAGACTCTTGCGTATTTTAATGGAACCTTTCAACTCATCGTCTTTCAGGTGTCGTTTGATCGTTTCGATTTCAACATCATGGAGAATATCGGGAAATACCGCTTTTAGAAAATAGGCGATTTTAATTTGTTTACTCGCTTTAAAATGATTCCAGATATTCCATCCGTAGTGATAAATATCCAGACTGGTCAATTTTTTCACTTCAATAGATTGGATATTTTGCAATGATTTTTTTTCCGCGTAAAATTGGACATACTGACAAAGCAGCCTTAAACTCTCATCAGATGTATAAGGAGCGAATTCTTCTTGCGTGTACTTAATGGCAATGTCTTTTTTTACTTGCTCTCTATTTTCGAGCACCCGTTGCTGTTCTGTTCTTATATGGTCAAAGTTTTCAACTAAAAGGTTTTTTGGGTCAGGTGTTTCGAAATGTTTTTTTTGAGGGAATAATCTTTTGACCAGTGTTATAAAAAGTCCTTCGATCAGAAGTGTAAGGATAGCATAAGCAATCAATCCCAAGGCTGTAGTGGACCAGAAAATAATATTCGCATTGAATTCACTTATGCCAATCCTGATAACAAACTCTCTTGCAAGAGCACCTAGCAATACACATACGACTAAAATGGATAGGTAGACTACGATATATTCAAAATACCTGGAATGCATCTTTTGTTCAATTGGTAGGCTCTTGGTTATGTATTTTTAGTAATTGCTATAAGCGCGAGTTCTTCATTATTTCTAATTTTATCGCCTTTGCCGCTTGGTTTTTCTTTTCATCAACCACCTTGGCATATATTTGCGTGGTTTTTACATTTGTATGTCCAAGCATTTTACTGACTGTATAGATATCGGTCCCGTTTGCTAATTGCAAGGTAGCAAATGTATGGCGAAAGCAATGAAAAGTAATGTTTTTTTTAATCCCTGCAGCTTCAATCCAATTTTTTAGCGGTCTGGAAATCCACGCTGGACCGGGCAAATCCTCAAACGCCAGTTGCTCCGGCTTTCCGGGGTTTCCACAAAGTTGTAAGGCTTGCTCAGAAATGGGTGTATACTCAAATCCTTTGGTTTTTTGTTGTGAATACTGTAATCTGGCATGATTCCCGTCAACAATGATTTCACTCCATTTGAGCTTTTGAATATCAATAAGTCTCAATCCGGTAAGAGCAGAAAAAAGTGCAGCTCTTTTAAGAACGTCTCGTTCGCACGGGGTCGCAACAAGTCTATTGAGTTCCTCTACGGTCAAATATTCCCGACGAGATTCCTGCCACTGAATTCCTTTTATCTTGGCAGATAAATCACTTGCCAGATAACCATCAATAAAAGCCTGTTTTAGAGCTGCCTTAAAAACGGAAAAGTAAGTAGATGCAGTATTATGGGAAAGGACACCACCTTTGTTGCCTCCCCTTGGTGCTGACAACAAAAAAAGTCTAAAATCCTCGGCCAGGCTAATATCTAATTCTGAAAATAGAAGTGTATCTCCTGTATATAGTTTTAAAAATTCAATGGATCGCTCCCAGTTAATTAGTATGGATTTAGAACTATTTGAGTGACGTTTGTATGTTACTTTCTCAAAATAATCGATAAAGTTCTCTTGTAGTCGTTTCTTTTGCTCAGCATGAGCACTTTCGGTATCATTGTATAAATCTGCATGGTCGTATTCGCGTTGTCGGAGTTTACGCACACCATCAGCATATAGCATACTCTCACGATCGACTTCGCTCTTGCAAATAATGATACCATTATCATCCCGCTTAGGCTTGTAACTCTTTATTCCATTGGCGTTAATGCGGACATTCCCTTTTTTATTCCATTCGACTGTGGATACGCTTCGGTTCAAGTACTCCCGGATTCGCTTAGGATCTTTTTCCCCAGGAGCAAATACAGGATAGCTCTCTAAATAAATATACCACTCATTTCTATTTTCAGCTTTGCGAAGTCTAACGGTTACTTTGGTTTTTGATAACTGTTTCATTGGGTATTAGTTTATTTTGAATCATAGATACCATCGATTTCCGTTTTAGGTGCATATACGTATTTCCCAATTTGCCGAATAGGAATGGAAAATTTACGAATATGTTTGTAGACTGAACTATCAGAAATGCCAAATTTTTGAGCAATTTCTCTAATCGTATAGCAATCTTCAGGTTCAAGGCGATATAACTTTGTTTTCGGTTTTTTTTCTGTTGTAGGTGTTTCTTCCTGAATCGGAAACATTCGCTCTACTGCTTTACGTTCGATTCGTACAAGACGAGTTCCAAGATTGATTGCAGGGATTCGACGTTGGCGCACAAGTCTGTACAGTGTGCTCTTTGCAACACCAAAGAGAATGATTGCTTCTGGTACAGAAAGATAAAGACGGTCGTCAGGAATTCGATCCGCCAATGCCTTTCGTTGTTCCTCTTTTTTCTTCTGTGCTTTTCTCTGTCGATATGCGGTATCACTGCAATTTTTGGAGCAGTAGACAGAGTTTACAGTCTTCGGAATAAAAGGTTCTTTACAAACTTCACAGTTTTTTTGAATTTTGCTCATCACTATCCTTACCTACATTTAAGTACTCATAAGTAGTCATAAGTGCTTATAAGTTCTACTTCATCGTTAATTAAGTTCCGGTCCAAATATGGTACAAATATATGACAAATATATGACAAATATATATAAAAATCTATTCGCAAAAAATAGTTTATAAAACACAAAAAACGCAGTAAGTCAGAAACTTACTGCGTTTTATTAA
>TARA_R110002050_G_scaffold299089_1_pt1 | contig 33635 bp, 29 predicted proteins | sample TARA_R110002050 | Tara Oceans TARA_R110002050 (sample SAMEA4396988) | marine metagenome | biome: Polar Biome; feature: [DCM] deep chlorophyll maximum layer (ENVO:01000326); material: water (ENVO:00002006), including particulate matter (ENVO:01000060) such as... | depth 25 m
TTTGAAAAAATATAGAATGAGTAAAATTTTTATAGTTGTTTTATTTCTAAAGTTTCTAGCAGCTTCGGGTTTGTCTTTTGCGATATAACGAACTTGTTGCGCTAATTTATTAATAAACTCAGAAGTGTAATTAAGCTTCATAAGAGGTGATAATGTTCTCCATTGCAGTATCTACCTCAGCTACGGAGTGCAGTTTTGTTTTGTGAGAAATCATGGCTTGGTAATCTGCTTGAGCTTGCTTTTTAACATCCTCAAATTTCAAATTGGTATCGACAACTTCTAATTCTGCAGATGAAAAACGACTCAAAAACCAAATCACATGTTTATAAATAGTATGATCCTTGAAGTTAATGGTAATACTTTGCATGTTGTTATTCTTTAGACAAATGTAATTAATTTTTTTAATGGAGTTAAATGTTTTACTGCTCCTCAAGAGAGGTAAGAAGGTTAAAAAAAAACAAGTAAAAAAGGTTGTTCCTTCCGACACAGCCTTTCCTTATAAATGTTATTAAGACTAACGTTGTTGGTCTAATTCTGACGAAATTTCGATGGTAATATCGTGACTATAAATTTTTAGGTTTGCAGAAAATCTATTGGCCGTAAATGAATATGAGTACATGACCTTTTAAATTTCATCCTTTTTCGCTAATAAAATTGCAATTCCAACTTGAATAATTTTTGGTTGGGTTGATGCCAAGTGCTATGAATACATTCTGATTATTTCCAATCACCTGAAGCTTGTAAAGGTTATATCCTAAAAGTTATACGCATTTGTGCAATGGGCATTTTGTAAGAATTTATTAAAATGTTTAACTAAATTAATAAAACGTTAAACAAAACGTATATTTGTCATCTAAAATGGTAATTATGTTTTTTACATTTAAAACGAAAAAAGAAAAGCTTCAAAAAAGGCGAAAAAATTTATTGGAGCAAGCGTATCAATGGTCGTCAATTGACCGTAAAAAAAGTGATGCATATTATGCTGAAGCTGATGCTATTGATGAGCAATTAAAAGAGGTTTAAGCAAAATTTTAAAGAGAAATTATATGGCATTTTACCAGCTAATAAAAAAGCAAAAAGTGAACGCTACCATAGATGAGGTTTGGGATTTTATTTCTTCACCCGCTAATTTGAAAGAAATCACTCCAGATTATATGGGGTTTGATATTACCTCAAAAGAGTTGCAAGAAAAAATGTATCCAGGTATGATTATTACCTATGCGGTTACGCCTGTTTTAGGTATAAAAACCGACTGGATGACGGAGATTACCCAAGTACGCGATAAACAGTTTTTTGTGGATGAACAGCGTATTGGGCCGTATTCACTTTGGCATCATCAACATCATATTGAGCCAATTGAAAATGGCGTACTCATGACCGATATTGTGACCTATTCACCTCCTTTTGGGTTTCTAGGAGCAATAGCAAATACCCTGATGATTAAGGGGAAGTTAAAGGAAATTTTTGATTACCGTTTTAAAGCGGTTATACGTAAGTATGGAGAATATGCATCTAACTAAAAGAGATATAGCGGATGCCGCGCACGTGTTTCGGTTGAACTTAATTAATTCTATTACGGGAATTAAGCCGGGTAATATGATTGGTACGGTAGGTGAAGATGGCAGAACTAATTTGGCTGTTTTTAGTTCGGTGGTGCATTTAGGTAGCCACCCGCCATTAATAGGTTTTATATTACGCCCAGAACAAGAAGTGCGCAGGCACACGTGGGAAAACATAAAAAAAACAGGATGTTATACCATTAACCATATTCATTCCGGCTTCATTAAAAACGCGCATTATACATCTGTCAAGTTTGATGATACAGTTTCTGAGTTTGATGCATGTAATCTTACGGAAGAATATATAAACGGGTTTATTGCTCCGTTTGTGGCGGAAAGCACCATTAAAATAGGATTGAAATTTAAAGAGATAATTCCCATTGCGCTCAATAACACTTCTTTGGTTATAGGTGAGGTTGCGCATATAATTCTTCCAAAAGAAGTAGTTTCACCCAATGGACGTGTGGATTTAAGCGCTGCTGAAAGTATTGGTATTTCAGGATTGAATAGATATTATTCCGTGGAACAGAAGCATGAGGTACCGTATGCACGGATAAACGAAGTTCCGAAGTTTTTATAATTTCCATTGGGAATTAGCGTAATCGTTTGAACTCGTTGTTTTTTTACAAGAATAAATGCAATAGCCCAATCGAAACCAACTTTAGCAAACCGGTGAATTAGAAAGTGAGCAACCCCCAAATGATGTTGAAGTGGATACTTAGGCGGTGCATAAAATGATTCCAAACCATTGTATGAGTAAAAAAAAGCAATAAAAAAAGGCTGTTTCGAAAGAAACAGCCTTTTTTTATAAATGTTATTAAGACTAACGTTGTTGGTCTAATTCTGACGAAATTTCGATAGTAATGTCATCTCCTAAAACGCCTAACATATAATCCATTCCGTAATCAGAACGAAGAATAGTTAATTCGCCTACAAATGATGTTACAAATAAACCTTCTTTGAAAGGAGATTCTTGAACTCCTAAATAGGTAAAAGGAAGAACAACATCTTTCGTTACACCGTGCATGGTTAATTGTCCTGCAGCTTCATAATGATCGTCTACCTTAGTAATGGTAGAAGAAACGAAGTCAATGGTTTTGAAATTAGCAGTATCTAAGAAATCAGAGCTTAATACGTGCTCATCTCTATCCGCATTCGATGTGTTTAATGAAGCCACATCAATAGCGATAGTCATAGTTCCAGAAGTGTAATCTGTACCCAGGTCAATGGTACCATGTACCTTATTCATGTTTCCTTTCGAAGTAGCTAACATGTGACGGATTTTAAAATCCACGTAGGTATGTGACTCATCAATTCCCCACATTCCAGAAATTTCTGAAAGCTCAGGAGCAGCTACGGTTTCAACGGTGGTTTCATTTCCTTCAGAATGACCTTCATCATTCAACATAGGAGCAATCACCAAACCAATCAAACAGGTTAGTTTAATTAAGATGTTCATAGAAGGACCAGAAGTATCTTTAAATGGATCACCAACAGTGTCACCAGTTACCGCTGCTTTATGCGCTTCAGAACCTTTGTAGGTCATTTCACCGTTGATCATAACACCAGCTTCAAATGATTTTTTAGCGTTATCCCAAGCACCACCAGCGTTGTTTTGGAAGATAGCCCAAAGAACACCTGATACAGTAACACCAGCCATATAACCACCCAACATCTCAGCAATAGCTGATTTGTCCATTCCTATTAACATAGGAACAACAGCAATTAGAATAGGAAAGCCGATAGTTAATAAACCTGGTAGCATCATTTCTTTCAAAGAAGCTTTGGTAGAAATAGCCACACATTTATCGTATTCTGGTTTGCCAGTTCCTTCCATAATTCCTGGAATTTCTTTGAACTGACGTCTTACTTCGTATACCATTTCCATGGCTGCTTTACCTACCGCATTCATTGCAAGTGCAGAGAATACAACTGGTACCATACCACCTACAAATAACATTGCTAATACTGGTGCTTTAAAGATGTTAATACCATCAATACCAGTAAACGTTACATAAGCAGCAAATAATGCTAATGAAGTTAATGCTGCAGAAGCAATAGCAAAACCTTTACCAGTAGCAGCAGTAGTATTACCTACAGAATCTAAAATATCAGTACGTTCACGAACGATAGGGTCTTGTTCACTCATTTCAGCAATACCACCTGCGTTATCTGCAATAGGACCGAAAGCATCAATTGCTAATTGCATAGCTGTAGTAGCCATCATTGCAGAAGCAGCTAAAGCTACACCGTAAAATCCAGCAAGTGCATAAGAAGCCCAAATGGCAGCAGCAAATAATAATACAGAAGGGAATGTAGAAATCATTCCGGTAGCTAAACCAGCAATAATATTTGTTCCTGCTCCAGTACTTGATTTTTCAACAATCTCTAAAATTGGTTTTTTACCTAATCCAGTATAGTACTCCGTAATAGATGAAATAACACCACCTACAAATAGACCTACTAAAGTTGCGTAGAATACACGCATTGAAGAAATTTCAATTTTTCCTTCTCCAAAGAATTCCATGGTTAAGGTTTCTGGCAACATCCAAGTCACTAAGAAATAAGAAGAGATAGCCACTAATGCAATAGATACCCAGTTACCAATGTTTAAAGCTCCCATTACTTGAGATTCTTTCGCATCGTTACTAGAAATCTTAACTAGCATAGTACCAATCAATGAAATAATAATTCCGAAACCAGCAATTGCCATTGGTAATAAGATTGGTCCAATTCCACCGAATCCTTCCGAAACGATATCGCCACCCATATCTTTAATGATGTAATTACCTAAAACCATTGCAGCTAAAACAGTTGCTACATAAGAACCAAATAAATCAGCTCCCATACCTGCAACATCACCTACATTATCACCCACGTTATCTGCAATTGTAGCAGGGTTACGAGGATCATCTTCTGGAATACCTGCTTCAACTTTACCTACTAAATCAGCACCCACATCAGCAGCTTTGGTATAAATACCACCACCCACACGTGCAAACAAAGCAATAGACTCAGCTCCTAAAGAGAAACCAGCTAATGTTTCTAAAACGATGGTCATCATTTCAGTTGCAGATTTCATTTCACCATCTAATTCAACTGGAGCCCAAACACCATTCATGAACATTTGGAAGAATACAATGAAAAAAGTTGTTAAACCTAAAACGGCTAACCCAGCAACTCCAAGTCCCATTACGGTACCACCACCAAAAGACACTTTCAATGCGTCTGGTAAAGAGGTACGTGCAGCTTGGGTAGTTCTAACGTTGGTTTTAGTAGCAATTTTCATTCCCATGTTTCCTGCTAAAGCAGAGAAAAATGCACCGAAAATAAATGCCACTACAATTAGTATGTGTGTAGTAGGTACCAAAAATGATACACCTGCTAAGGCAATACTCACCACTACAACGAATACAGCTAATAATCTGTACTCTGCATTTAAAAATGCCAAAGCACCTTCATAAATGTGGTCAGAAATTTCTTTCATTTTACCATCACCTGCATCTTGTTTTATTACCCAAGATTTTTTAATCATCATGTAGGCTAGTCCCACTAGTGCCATTAGGATTGGCACGTAAATCATCATTGATTCCATTCTGTTGTTTTTGTTTTTCTATAATTAAAACGCCCCCTAAAAAGGGGGCGCAAATATATTATTTAAACTTTATAAATAATAGGTTTTTGAGAGCCCTATTAAATTATTGGTTTTAAAGCTTGTACATAGCTGCCTTCACGGCCTTCATTAAATCGTCTACTCCTGGAAGTGCCTCTGCAATAAGTGTTTTTGCAAATGCAAACGATGTGTCCGATTGTGTTAATCTTCTTACCGGAGCATCCAAGAAGTCAAATGCCTTACTTTGAATCTGATAAGTTACTTCTGAAGAAATAGATGCAAATGGCCAGGATTCTTCCAATACAATTACTCGGTTGGTTTTCTTTACCGAGGTAAGGATGGTATCCATATCTAAAGGACGAATGGTTCTTAAATCAATAATTTCTACATTGATTCCTTCTTTGGCTAATTCATCTGCCGCTGCATAGGCGGTTTTAATTATTTTACCGAAAGATACGATAGTACAATCTGTACCTACCCGTTTTACATCGGCTTTGCCAATTGGTAGTACATATTCTCCTTCGGGAACTTCTCCTTTATCGCCATACATGGATTCACTTTCCATGAAAACAACTGGGTTGTCATCACGAATTGCTGCTTTTAACAATCCTTTGGCATCATACGGATTTGAAGGTGTAATTACTTTTAATCCTGGAACCATTGCGTACATGGCTTCAAAACTTTGCGAATGGGTAGCTCCTAATTGTCCTGCGGTACCGTTTGGTCCACGAAATACTATTGGATTTCCAAATTGACCACCCGACATTTGGCGCATTTTTGCTGCGCTATTTATAATTTGGTCGGCTGCTAGGATGGCAAAATTCCATGTCATAAACTCAACAATGGGACGTAAACCGTTCATAGCTGACCCTACCGCGATACCTGCAAAACCTAACTCAGCAATGGGCGTATCGATAACTCGTTTTGCTCCGAATTCATCCAACATGCCTTTACTCGCTTTATAAGCTCCGTTGTATTGCGCTACTTCCTCGCCTAAGAGATAAACATTTTCGTCCCTTCGCATTTCTTCGGTCATCGCCTCTTGAATTGCTTCTCTAAATTGTATTACTCGCATTGATTTGGTTTTATTTCTAGCGTGCAAAAATACGATGTTTCTTATTGATTTGATTGTATGGTGTTGAGAAAATTATTTGGGTCTATTCCAAAATTTTGCAATGGCACTTGTAAATAGCTTCAAGGTCCCGTTTGGAATTTACTGATAATTGAAAAGTTAATGTTTTTTTTCGCATATTTAGCAGCTTGCACTGTTGCCTATCCGTAGCAGTGTAATTTGTGCCTTGGTCATCCCGTCCTTTTAAATGGAGATAAAAGCAAAGAGACTATTGTTAAAGAGAATCAAAGATTCTTTTGTTCGAATAATTCCATTTCTAAATTTGTAAATGGAGCCTTTTGTTGTGGGTATGGAATAATAAAAAACGCTGCTCAATGCCTACACGACAACAGTTGCTGTCACGATAAACACTTCTAAAGCAAATGTTGATTTGAGTCCGTTACCCAAAGGAATGTACCTTATTAAAGGTTAAATCAGAGTTGGGAAGTAAAACGGTAAAGGTGATGAAGGAGTAGGGAGATTTCTTAAATAAATTATAATCATAACCCTTTTGAATTTCGTACCTTCGCGCGATAGGGATAAATGACTTGTTTTTATTATGCAAGCATAACTATTTAGCGATTAATTGGTTATTTTTGTGAACCGATTTTTAATAAAAGAATAAATATGAAGATATTAGTTGCCATAAGTAAAGCGCCTGATACAACTTCCAAAATCACTTTCACTGATGGTGATACGAAGTTTAATGAAGCAGGTGTGCAGTTTATTATCAATCCGTACGATGAATGGTACGCATTGGTAAGAGGACTAGAATTAAAAGAAGCAAATGGCGGAAGCGTAACTACCATTACGGTAGGTGCTGCTGATGCAGACCCAATTATTAGAAAAGCCTTGGCTATTGGTGCAGACGATGCAGTACGTATTGATGCAGCTCCAACCGATGCGTTTTTTGTAGCTACGCAAATAGCGGAGTATGCGAAAGACAAAGGGTATGATTTAATCATGACTGGAAAAGAAACCGTTGATTACAATGGTTCTCAAGTAGGCGGATTAATTGCAGGGTTAATGGATTTGCCCTATTTACCAAACACTTCCAAATTGGATGTGGCGGGTAGTATAGCAACCGTTGAACGTGATGTAAAAGCAGGCGAAGAGGTGTTAGAAGCACAATTGCCTATTGTGCTTAGTGCATCTAAAGGAATGGCTGAACAAAGAATTCCGAACATGAGAGGAATTATGGCGGCTCGTTCTAAAAAATTAGAAGTTATACCTGCAGTTGCAGTAGAGGCATTAACAGAAATCTTAGATTATACCTTACCAGCAGCAAAATCTGCGGTAAAATTAATCGACCCTGAAAATGCAGGAGAATTAATCGAATTGTTACACTCAGAAGCTAAAGTTATATAATTATGTCAGTATTAGTTTTTGCCGAGAGTTCAGAAAACAAACTTGTTAAAGCTTCTTTTGAAGCAGTGTCGTATGGCGCTAAACTAGCATCAGATGCTGGGACTGAACTACACGTTATTTCTTATGGTGGTGCGTCTGATGAAGAATTTGCCAAATTAGGAAACTACGGAGCTGGAAAAATCATGGTGGAAAGAAGCATTAATAATGTGCAACCATTCCAATTAGCTACCATTGTTGCGGAAGCAGCAGGAAGAGTAGGTGCGGATACCATTATATTTTCTTATGACGTAACTGGTAAAGCAGTTGCACCCATCGTTTCTGCCAAAATGAAAGCAGGATTAGTAGCCGGAGTATTAGATTACCCGGAATTATCTGATGGTTTTGTTGTAAAAAGAGCAGTGTTTGCTGGAAAAGCATTTGCACGCGTTAAAATAAACAGTGATGTAAAAATTATTGGTCTTACCCCAAATGCAGTTGGAGCTAAAGAAATAGCTGGAAACGCAGTGGTAGAAGATTTTAACGGAAACGCAGGTGATGCACGCATTACCTTAAAAGAAACCAAAAAAGAAGATTTAGGCGGACAAGTTCCTCTTCCTGAAGCGGAATTAGTTGTTTCAGCAGGTCGTGGATTGAAAGGTCCTGAAAACTGGGGTATGATTGAAGAGTTGGCATCCGTTCTCGGAGCCACTACGGCATGTTCTCGTCCGGTTGCTGATTTAGATTGGCGCCCTCACCACGAACACGTGGGTCAAACAGGGTTGGCTATTCGTCCAAACTTATATATTGCTATCGGAATTTCTGGTGCAATTCAGCACTTGGCTGGAGTGAATGGTAGTAAAGTGATTGTGGTAATCAATACCGATCCAGAAGCACCATTCTTTAAAGCTGCTGATTACGGAATAGTGGGAGATGCCTTTGAGGTAGTTCCTAAACTAATTGAAGCTGCCAAAGCTTTTAAAGCGAATAACTAATTAATTCATTTAGGTTGTGGCTATAAAAATTGAGCTTATTCTTCAAGGCCTGGAGTACGGAAAGACTTCAGCGGGTGCATATCTTCTTTTATTGAAAGAAAAGGAAGGCAGACGTAGAATGCCAATTGTTATTGGAGGTCCGGAAGCGCAAGCAATTGCGGTGGTTTTAGAAAACATGAAACCCCAACGGCCTTTTACGCACGACACTTTTAAATCGGTATTGGATAGTTTCCACTTACGATTAAAAGAGGTATTGGTTTACAACTTAGTGGATGGTATATTTTATGCCAAATTATTGGTCACTGATGGTATTACAGAGCACGAGATTGATTCTCGTAGCTCTGATGCTATCGCCATGGCCGTGAGATATGATGCACCTATTTATGTCTATAATTTTATTTTAGACAAAGCAAGTATGCCTATTGAACCCATTGACGATGAGTTTATGGAAGAGGAAGTGGAAGAGCTTGCAGCATCCAACGACTTATCTAAACTGTCGGTTGATGACCTTACCGAAAAATTGAATCACGCCCTAGAAACCGAAGATTACGAATCTGCTTCTAAGTTTAGAGACGAGATTAATAATAGAGGGTAGTCATTATTTTTTTATTTTCTATTGCTAAGCCATAGCCACTTGAGTGTTGCGTATTGCCTGTTGAATATTGAGTATTTATTCAACTAAATAAGCAACACTCCATATTCAATAAACAATAATCATTGTGTCTACTTGAACAATTGTACTTGAAATTAGCAACCAATTTGTCCATTACACCTAATTTGTAAGAAACCTTCAAACTTTTGATTTACTTTGGCTACTCAAAAAAACAAATATGAAATCAGCGTACACTATTTTATTATCCATCCTAATTTCCGGTTTAAGTTACGGACAGGCTAACCTTAAGTCAGAAACAAATGAATTAGCTACTCAGTTAACCGATAAAGAAGTATTCAAACAGATTTTTGATACCGAAATGACGTCAGGTAAATGCTACGGTGTATTAGAAAAATTATGTGCCGAAATGCCGCATAGATTGAGCGGCTCAGAAAATGCAGGAAAGGCAGTGGCTTATATGAAAAAGGTAATGGAGTCGTATAAATTTGATACGGTATATCTTCAACCTGTCATGGTGCCTCATTGGGTAAGAGGTGAAAAAGAAACTGCATTTTTTAGTAGTGGAACGGACCAGATTTCGGTTAATATTTGTGCCTTGGGTGGTTCAGTAGGAACCCGTGAAAAAGGGTTGACTGCTAACGTGATAGAAGTAAAGTCTGTAGAAGAATTGAAAGCCCTCGAAGATACTGATGTGAAGGGTAAAATTGTGTTTTTGAATGGCGAAATGAATCCGAAATACATCCGAACTTTTCAAGCCTATAGCGAAACAGGTGAGCAACGATGGACCGGCCCATGGGTAGCCCAAGAAAAAGGTGCGATAGGAGTAATTGTTCGGTCGTTAACTACCATCGTGGATAAAAACCCGCATACCGGAAGTAAAGGCACGCGAGAAGGAAACAATGGTATTCCATCTGCGGCTATTAGTACGTATCATGCTAATCAGTTATCCAAGACTTTAAAAGTAAATCCAGATGTTAAATTTTCCATGACAATGCACTGTGAAACCTTGCCGGATAGGCTTTCTTACAATGTGATTGGCGAAATTGGGGGCTCTGAAAAACCAGAAGAAATTGTGGTTGTGGGTGGTCATTTAGATGCTTGGGACAATGGTGAAGGAGCACATGATGATGGTGCAGGGTGTGTACAATCTGTAGAAGTTTTACGTCTGTTCAAAAAATTGAATTTAACCCCTAAAAGAACGGTTAGAGTAGTGCTTTTTATGAATGAAGAAAACGGTTTGAAGGGTGGAAAAGCATTTGCTGATTCGGTAAAGAATCAAAATCAAAATATTATTGCCGCCATAGAAAGTGATGCGGGTGGTTTTACACCGAGATATTTTGTGTGTCAAACGCATGACGCAAGACTGGAAAAGGTAACGAGTTGGTTACCGCTTTTTGAGCCTTACAGTGTGTATGCGGTAGAATATGGACATGCTGGGGCAGATATAAGTCCGCTAGACCCAGAAAAGACGTTACTTATTGGTTATCGTCCAGATTCGCAACGCTATTTTGATTACCACCATGCAGCTACCGATAAATTTGAAGCTGTAAACCAACGAGAATTAGAGTTGGGAGCAGCAAATATGACTGCATTGGTTTGGATGTTGAGTAACTACGGATTGTAAACATCTGAAGAAAGCGTGAACTCAATTTTAATTTTGAATAGCAATATAAAATCGATGAGAAATATAATTTCAACCACTTTAATTCTAACTCTATTTGGCACCTTGGCGTATGGACAAGTTACCCGGGTTTTATTTATTGGAAATAGTTATACTGGAGTAAATAACCTTCCCCAAATGACGTATGATGCAGCCATTTCTACTAGTGATACGCTGATAATTGATAGTCATACGCCTGGAGGAACACGATTGCTGAATCACGCAACAGACCCGCAAGCACTGGCTAAAATAAATTCTCAATCTTGGAATTACGTGGTATTGCAAGCGCAAAGCCAAGAGCCTTCATGGCCCATTAGTCAGGTACAAACCGATGTGTTTCCATACGCAACTCAGCTATGCAATGCTATTCGCGCAAATAACAAATGTTCTATGCCCGTGTTTTATATGACTTGGGGAAGAAAAACCGGAGATGCATCTAATTGTGCAAGTTGGCCACCTGTGTGCACCTATATCGGAATGGATAGTTTGCTTCACAAAAGATATCAAACTATGGGCAATGATAACAATGCATTGGTGTCACCGGTTGGGGCGGTGTGGCATTACGTTAGAGATACCTACCCATCCATTGACCTATACGCATCCGACAATTCGCATCCATCTATGGCGGGTTCGTATGCTGCAGCGTGTACGTTTTATACCGTTTTTTTACGCAAAGACCCAACGCTTATTACCTACACCGCAGGACTACCTGCTGCCACGGCAGAAAAAATTAGACTAGCCGCAAAGACCATAGTTTTTGATGATTTATTGGAATGGAATATTGGTAAATACGACCCGGTTTCTAAATTTTCGTGGACTAAAAGTCAGCAAACAGCATTTTTTTTAAATCAGTCCAAAAATGCGGATTCCTACCTTTGGAATTTTGGGGATGGCGATACTTCTTCATTGGAAAGTCCGCAACATACGTATAACCTTTTGGGGCAATACGAGGTTGAATTGAAAGTTCAGTTATGCAACCGAGAGTCGGTAAAATTGGACACGGTAGCATTTTACATGGGCGTGAATGATCAGGATAATGCGAACAAGATTAGCTTATATCCTAACCCTTCATGTAGTGCCATTGTGGTTACCATTGATTCGCCCAATAGCATTAAACCAAGCTACATAGAAATCTATGATATTATGGGAAAAATGGTGTTTGGAAAAACCATTCAGGATAATGAAATCGTGATTAGCGTAGCTAATTTCACTACCGGTATGTACTCGTATAAAGTAGGAGAACAAACAGGAACTTTTTTGGTGGAGTAGATGAAATTAAATTCCAATCTCCAGCGCCTTAAGTGAAGTTTTTTGTGGATTCCATGGATCCTTATACGACTCTTTGAAGAAGAATTCTTTGATGTAAGCGATAGTTCTTACCACCCGTAAATAGTATCCATGGTAAAATACCATGAGCGGTACGTATAGAATAAAATAAGAAAATGGCGAATTGGTTCGTTCTCTAAAAAGATTGAAAACCATCAATTTAAACATGTTTGCTCCCGTGTAAAGAAAAATATTCATGAGTACGATAAAGGGTAATAGACTCGCAAAATTGAAAAGCATGTCGGAGGCATAAACGTACCATTTTATATTTAAAATAAGCGTGTAGGTAATGTTTTCAACAAATGAAATAAAGTTGGTTAGGCTAAAGTTTTGTTGTGGAAAAAATACATCCGAGTGTTTTCTAAGTCGAAATCGAATTAAAGATTTATCCCAGCGCAACCGTTGTTTAGTTAATTTTTGAAACGTATTTGGTACGCTAGTTAAGCAAACGGCTCGGTCCTCAAATTTTATTTTGTAACCTAGTTTCCTGAATTTCACGGTAATGTCACCATCTAGTCCAGGACCAATATCCCACCCTTGTACGCGTTGCAACAAATCCATTCTAAAAGCACCAAAGGCACCAGAAACCACTCGGTAAATACCGAGGTAACTAGATACCATCCGTCCAATACTTATGGCATCGGTATATTCAAATCCTTGCAAAGTAGTTGCAATAGATTCCTTGTAATTTCTCACCATCACATTTCCACCTACCGCACCCACTTGTGGGTCTAGGTAAAATGGAATGATAATATTTTCTACGGCATCAAAATCGTAGGAACAATCTGCATCGAGGTGAATAACATATTTCCCTTTGGCAATTCGTAAGGCCGTGTTAGCTCCTGAGGCTTTCCCTCCACGTACTTCATTTCTAATGAAATAGTCAATAAGCCCATTTTTTTTCAAGCTTTTGCAAATAATTTCCGAATCATCATCCGAACCATCATCCACAATAATTAATTCGAAGTTGGTGTACGTTTGTTCTCTGAGCGAAGTGGTTAGTTTATAAATATGTTTTCCTTCGTTCTTACCCGGCACTATAATAGAAACCAAGGGTAATTCAAGCCACATTCTTCGTTTGGCATCCTCGTATTTGTATTTGTTTCGGTATCTATCCCATTTCACAAAAATGAGAGAGATGAGGTCGACTACGACATATCTAAAAAATTCGAAAAAGAAGAAAAACCAGAATACACGTAGTAGTTTACTGAACCCCACCGTTTGGAGGTACATTATAAAATCATGTATTTCTGACCCAATAACGTCCATAAAATACTTACAGTTTAGAAAGTGGAAATACCATGGAGTTCACGGTTTGTTCTACTTCGTTACCTAAAGTAAGGGGTTCTAAATCCATTTTTAAATCGATTTTCACCTTCTCAAAAGTTTTTGAAATTAAGCGATTCGATAAATCCATCATTTCATCGATAACGATTTTTGCATCATCATAGTTTTTGTCGACATACGAAAAGATGATGGTAGAGGAGTTATAAAAACTTACGAAATCGGACGGATTGATGTTGCTTCGTAGCATTTGCACCAAATCGCTCATTAATTCTTTTTGTTTCTCTAACCCTAAAATTCCACTAACTTGAGCTGCTCTTTCTACGTGCAAATAGCCAATGTTAGAGTGGTATCCTGCGGTATGTAATCGTTGTAATTCGTATTGTAATAACACCTTGAAAATTTCCATGGTTACGGTTCCAGGAATGGTTTCTAGCTGTTTTTCAATATTGATATATCCATTAATAGCTACACTTTCTCCTTTCTTGGTCATGATAAACCGCTTGATGGAATGAGCTACTAAATGCTCAACATCATTCTCAGTTCCACAGGTAGTGCATTTTGCTTTTGTGTAGTAATCTTGAAAACGATGATGACAACTATTACAAGTGTATAAAACAGAAGGTTTATCGTAATCTACCCCAATATGACGCAAGGTTTTATTACACTTCGGACAGTCTAATTGGTCGTCAATGCTATTTCTAAAATCGTCAATAGGGCCCACATAGGCACAAGGAAAGTGGTGCACTAAATCTTGAGATTTTGAATCGGAAGAATTACATTTAGGACATACTTCTCGATAGTTTAAATACCCTCCATTACAATTATTGCATAAGTATACGCGCTCATAAAATTCAGACTGAAACAATCCTTCATTTTCTGCAATATCTAGAATTTTTAATGCCGCACTTTCATCTCTATGATGAAAATTTATAGAAAGCTCTGGGTAGTAATAACCAATACCAGAATGAAAATAAGGTAGCGGCTCCAAGTTCTTTTTACCACGCGTGTACATTAAGTTTAAAGTTCTATTAATCATTTGAGAATCAAATCCTAAAACTTTTGGGTGATTGATTCGTTCAATTTTGGATAGAATAGAAATAATTTTGGACTCAATACTCGGAATATGACTAATAGAAGAAACTACTCCGTCTGATAAATTACTTATAATTACCTCTTTATATTCTGTTGTGTTTAGAATAAATATAGGTTTTAAATATATTCGAGGATTTACATGTGTTCTAATTTCGGAAATCGCAAAATGGAGTAAGCTTTCATCTTGGATATCCAATAGAATCACATCATATTTATCAAATTCGTCCGGTCTAAATTTATCGTTAATTTCTACGATGAAATACGATAAACTACGATAGGTGACAATATTGTCTTCTACTATAATTTGGTCTGTATCGAAATCACTTACCATTGGAAACGACTTTTTTTAATTTGAACTGATATTTTATAAAACTTTTGCCATTCGGCTAATTCGGCCTCATCTTCCGGATAGATATCTGCTGCGATAGATCGCGTAGTGGACTCATACTTTTTCTGGAATTCTGGTGGGAGTCGATAGGTAGCCGAATAAAATCTTTTTATTATTCCGTGGCTACTGGTGCCATTTGGAAATTTTAAGTTGACCCGATCGCCTACTTTAATAGACTCTAAATCTTCTTGCAAGAAAAATGTTTTGATGAATACACTTTCCTGTTGGTGTACGTTTAAAATGTCTTCCGTTTTCAAGGCAACCTCGTTGGGGCGTTTGTAAATTCGGGTAATTACTCCACTCATCGGACTTATATACAATCGTTTCATCGACATATACCCAGCGCCTCCACCAGAGTAGGGTGTAGATTTAGAAACTTCTGCATCGTCTGTTAGTTCAGGTGCTTGTCCGCCCAATTCTTGAATCATTCCTCTGAAAACATAGATTTCACTATTGTATTTTTTGTTTTCAATGGTGAGTTTTTCCAATTGGCTTTTGTAGGTGTCTAATTTTGTTTTGGTAGAAACTTCTAAAATTACTTGATTTTCAAGTTTTTGAATTTCCGATTTATACCAAGCTATAAGATTAATGTTTTCACCAATCCGTAATCGATTTAAGCGAATGTTTTTATTCAAGTTATAAATTTCACGTTGTTGCCAAGAAGAGGAACCTGAGTTTTCATCATCCTTTATTTGAAAAGCAAATGCACCACGGCTTTGCTCATCTCTGGCCGAAGTGTACGCAAAAAGAGTGTCGCCATACAATACCGTATCTCCCTCTTTCACTTTAAAATAGTGAATGGTGATATCATCTGGCACGCGTACCTTAACACTATTGAACATCACCTGTCCTTCAGCATGCACGTAAAAAACACGATTAATGAAATACCTAAAAATGAAAAAGCTGATTAAACCAAGAACAACATAGTAGACAATCTTGTCCCAGTTTTTTTTGGTTTTTGAAGTCACCTTATCCTCTTCCATGTTTCTAAGCATAGAGGCCTTCCTGTTGAAGTTTAATGATTTCATAGTACTAATAAAATGGTGGAATTATTTGTTAATGGAGCTGTTATCAAATTGTAACAATGACTCAAAATCATGAATTACGAATCCAGCAACTTTCATAGACGTATTCAGCTCAATGGCTTTATTTTCTAATTCTAGTCTATTGTTAAAGTCGTTCGTTCGTAAAGCGATATATGTTTTTTCCGTTGGGTAAATACTTGTTTTACGAATAATATAGTCTGTTTTGACATTTTCATAGCACATAAAATATACCCGATCCACAACATCAAATATTTTGCGTATATCTGCTTCTGGATAATGTGTTGGAATACTTACTCCCAAAGCAATGTTGTGCGCTTGGCAATAAGTGGAGGCTTCCGCTAATAATGCGTGGTATTTAGTAAGATACGAGGATTTGTTTTCATGCCAATCCTTATTCGTATGCGGCTCTACATCCAAGTGCAAAGCAGAAATCTTACTCCAATCAATGCCTTTACCTAAGGTGTTCATATAGTCAGTAAATCCTCCATTTATCAATGTGTTTTTACCAATCATTAATTCCACTTCCACGTTTTTTTCGTTAAGCACATCTATAAGCGTATTCAACTTAGTTCTTGCTTCTGGATTTTGGTTCAAGCTAACGGTTACTCGGTTAAATGGATTTAATTCTATGTAATGAGAAATAACTTTGCTGTCATACTTTTTCAGGCTACTACTCCAAATATAGATACTGTTTTTATGATTGAGTGCGATTTCTTGTTTAACATCATTGTTCATGGTGATTGGTTTAACCAAATGATTGGCTTCACTGTAGGGCAAGTCGGTATAAATATTTAAAATTTTAAGATACATCTGTTGCTTAAGGTCAATAAGTTCAATATCTATTTTCATAATATTATCCAAAGTAGTAAGTGCTGAAATAGGATTGAATGTTAGTGGTGAAATATCACGTCTCACCTGTTCTTTTCGTAATAACTCTTGATACATTCTACGCTTGTGATAAAGGCTAGAAAATTGTTTTAGCTTATACCGAAACTCATAAAACTGACTTAAAATATCTTCTTGAATTTCGGTGTTTTTGGTCGATGGATTTAATAGGGCTTGGGTCTTAGCTTCTCTTAAATTTGATTTGTTGCCACCATTAAAGTTTAATGGTGCAGCTAAAGTTACTCCTACGGAAACATAACTTCGGTAATCTGGGTTAGTTGAAACCAAATCGAAAAAATTGTAGGCTACGTATGGTCTAAGTCTGAAATCATGAACTGCTTTATCTTGCAATTCTAAGTTCTCAATCATTAGTTGAGTGATTGAGTCAGGCTCTACCATCGACATTAATTTATACGAATACGAATAATCAATATCGAGCAAAGGGTAGTCGGTTTGAGTTTCTGCTTGCACCGATAATTCGGATGAAAGTTGCTCATTATACGACTCATAAATTTGGAGCATACTCGTTACTTCTGCATGACTAGAAATAGTGGTAATCAAATCTTCTTGGGACACATATTTAAGGTGATTTAGTTTCGATGCAATGTCTACACGCGTGGCAGCTAGGGCTTCGCGTGTTTTTAAAACTTCAATTTTTTTGAGGTTAAACTGATAGATAATATTGTGCCATTTTAAGTACCGTTGCAATTGCTTTTGGTCTTGTGGCGCTTGACTTCGACTAATTTCTAGCTCGTTATATTTTACTTGGGCTTTGTTTCGATTTGAGAAATAGCCGTTTTTCAACACATCCATTCCTACTCCAACGCGTAGTTTTTGGTCGTAAAAAAGGTTGTCGTTATAACCAATTCCTGGATCCAAGTTATAAGCGTAAGCAGCGGTAACACCCAATCCAATATTTCCTTTCAACACATTTGCTTCCTCCAATAAAATGCGTTGATCCATACTCAATTCTTCATTACTGCTATTCTCATTAGGCACACCTTGAATGGTAGAAGGGGTGTTAGCAATTAGATTTACACCCGAAGCAGAATCACCCTGGGTATGAGAAATCGAGTAATTACTATAAGCCGAATCCCATGTATCATACAAGGTTTGAATGTAGGAGGAAACTTCTTGGGTAGAACTATTCTGAGAAAATAGGTTGTGACTCAATAATTGTAATAGAAAGAATAGTGTGGTGTATTTTCTCATGGTCTAGCGGTTACCTTACGACTGTTGAAATAACATGTTCTTTAAAATTAGCAGATAAAGGCGTGGATTTGCCTCCGTTTAGGCAAACTTCTCCATCTCCAACACTTTCAATTTTATGAATATTTACGATATAAGAACGATGAACTTGAATGAACATGGTTTCGGGTAATAAATCGGAAAAGTTCTTTAAAGTACTTCGAACTAGGTGTTTTTTATTTTCTAGAAAAACCTCTACGTAATTACTATCAGATTTAACGTAAATAATATCCGCAAGTTTGATTTTATAAAAAATCTTATCCACTTTTAAATAAATGGTTTGATTATTTCCCACTGATACATCGGACGAACTTGTTGGAGTAGGTGCTTCCTCTTCCTGCACTTGTAACCTCTCATTAGGTTTTTCTTTGTTGGCATGGTTGAAATTATTCAACGCTACTTCAATCGCTGTATAAATGTCTACTTCATTAAATGGTTTTAATAAATAGCCATTTGGTTGTGTTTTTACCGCAGTATTTATGGTGGCTTTATCGCCATAAGCGGTTAAGAAGATAAATGGAATTCCTAATTGAGCTCTTACTTGTTTTGCAAGCCAAATGCCGTCTTTTTCGCCCGCCAAATTAATGTCTAAAAGAGCTAAATCAACATCCATTTTTTGCAAATCCTCCCAAGCTTGTTCCGCAGAATCCGCCATTCCAACTACGGTATAACCTATTTCCTCTACGTTGTTTTTTAAAACTGCTTGAGTAATATATTCATCTTCAACAATATATATTTTTATTTTATAGCTCATTCTACTTGGTTTTGAATGCTAAATTTAATAGAAAATTCTGCACCTCCATCATTTTTATAAGTGAAATTACTTTTCATTTGCTTGGTAAGCATAGATACTAACTGAAGCCCAAGAGATGACGCGGAATTAATATCAATTCCATCCGGTAGACCTATTCCATCATCTTTAACAATTAGGTTAAATTCATTTTTAGAATCATGTTTCAACCAAATAACAATATTACCATTTTGACCCTCTGGATAGGCATGTTTAAAAGCATTTGAAAGTAGTTCATTGACAATTAAGCCTAATGGAATAGCCGTTTCCACATCAAATTTAATTTCCTCTATAAGTACATCTACCTTAATATGGTTGGTATCAACCATATAGGTGCTAGCTATTTGGTGGGTAAGTTTTTCTAAATATCCTTTAAATGGAATGTATCGAATATCTTCATTTTGATACAACATTTGGTGAATCAAAGCCATCGATTGGATTCTATTTTGACTTTGCTGCATGATATCTTTAAACTCCTTATTCTTACTATGTACGGATTGAAGTTTTAAGATTCCGGAAATAATTTGCAGGTTGTTTTTTACCCGGTGGTGAATTTCTTTCAGTAAATACTCTTTTTCTTCTAATGATTTTTCAACCAATTTAGTTTTGTGTTCGTAATCAATAATTAGATTTTGAAGTTTCGTTTTCTGAGAAGTCTTTTTCTGTAATAAGAATAAAACGAGTAAAAATAAAATGGCTAAAAATCCCGAAGCACCTATAATCCACTCGAGTGTTAGTTTACTGTTTTGGGCATTCAATTTTTCTTTATGTACCTGAAGAAGTGCCTTTTGCATTATCTGTTCCTTGTGCTTAAGTTCTACGGAAACAGCTAATTGAGCTGATTTTTCGATGCTTCTATTAGAGGCAATAGAATCTGTTAAGTAAATGTATTTTTTAGCATAATAATAAGCCGAATCAAATTGAGAAAGGGAACTAAATGCTTGACTCAAATATAGAGTGTTCGTATAATATAAATCCGGAGCGTCATTTGGCGAAATAAGGTCTCTAACTCCTTGTAAATGACGAAGCGCATTATCAATTTCACCCGTTTTAAATTCACAATAGGCTAGGATGTTTAAGTCTTTGGTGGAGTTTATAAAATCTTTGGCACGTAAACTCGCCACATAATCTTCTTTTAATAGCGGGATAGCTTCCTCGTATTTATGTTGTTGAATAAAGGCTTCTGCAATGTTTCCTTTTATTAATCCAAGGAAGTAATCTTTGTTTTCAAAATTAGAACTTTCTACAATGTTTCGAGCAATATTATAATAGTGCAATGCGCTATCTGGTTGAAGGTTGGCCTTAAAATAACGCGCTAAATCAAATAAATCAACAGCGTATTGGTAAGGTTTAGCTTTGGACAGGTTTTCTCCTCTTGCCTGTTTTTGTCGAAATACACGAATGGCATCATTATACATACCAAGATTGAAATATAACCCATCTAATGAAGAAATATTTGTAGCTAGAGTGGCGTATTCTTTTGGGTTTTTATTAATGAGGTATTCCAAAGTTCCTACATATTGCACCGCAGAGTTGAACGCTTTTATTTCTGTAAAAGAAATGGTGATGTCATTGTATAGCATTAAACTATCTGAATACGTTAAATTGGGAATGTTTTCCAATGCACTTTGCAATGTAGGGATTGCCTTTATGTACTTTTCAGAGCCGAAATAAATAAGTCCTAAATTGAAATTTACATTTGCTAAAACATAAGGGTTTTCCTCATTAATGGCATTAATTTTATACTCTTGTAGCCTTGATTCATAGGTGTATAAAGAATCGGGAGTGGTCTTTAATATTTCATTCCTATAGGATAATAATTGAGCAATAACCTCCTGCTCATTTGTTGGGTCATTAACAAAATCTTGTGCACTTACAGATGGACTAAAAAGTATGAGCCCAAAGAGCAAAACCAAAAAACAGAAAAATTGAGAAATTATTTTTTGCATAAAACAAATGGAGGAAACCGTAATGGTGGTATTTTTTTAATCGTAATAATTTTCAAATTAACACTTTGAAATTGACATTTTGCCAAACTTGTGATGTAATGGTTTATGGAAGTGACGAAATGAAAAATCAAGCTATGATTGACATTATAATGAAAAAAGATTGCTTCAATTTTGCAAATCTTGGATAAGGTTTCGTAGATTGCATTGGGTCCGTTGTTTACTAATTGAGATGAATTATTGGTCTGTTAAGGTAAAAGGAAGCGTGATAATTTATAGTTAAAAATTATCACGCTGCTTTGGAATCGTTTAAAGATTCCGGTTCAGGGGTCTGAAAATTTATTGACGTTGGGCTGCGTATAAAGCAAACGTTTCGTCTAAATATTTTTGAAGTACTTCAAGTACGGCCTGTTTGTACAATTCCGGATTTACTGTTATTTCAACGGTTCCAATACTGTTTTCAGCAGAAAGGAATCTTCCCTTGGAGAATTTTGGTATGCAACCGCTACAGTTTTCTATGTTGGTAGCAAATTGTATATCCGAGCTAATTTCCGATGGATGCATATCTAATTGGAGATTGTTCATTTTTCCTTTAGGAGACAACGTGTAACTAAAGGTGTTGTCTTCAATGAAGTTTAATCCTTGGTCTGGATAGGTGTAGCCGGCAATATATACAACGGGAACAACAGAAGATTTTCCTTGCGTATAGATAGTAGGTTGTTGAAATATGGTGCCTTTATCTGAGGTAGTAGAAATATCAATTCCAATAGCTGCAAATTCAACGGTGACCTGTGAGTTGAATAAAAGCGTATTTAACTCTTTGACCACTTTAGAAACAGGACCGAAAGGAGTATTCCCCCAACGAATAAATGGATGGTTGTCATAGTTTACGACAGTCGCAACTCCCCAAGATTTTTTTAATTGGAAGTCTTCTCGCTTTTCCTTTTCTACCAACTTCGCATAGTTTTTAGTCGCCTCAATATTCGCATAAGGCACTACATTCATACCTAAGGCTTTAAACTTAGCCACAATCATGTTGTGATAGGTATTAGCAATTTCTTTTAGCAAATCTGCTTCAACTCCTTTTATGGTGGCATAGGCGCCAAATTTGGTGGAGCCTCCAGCATCCTTCCAGGAAGAGCTTTCTGATTGGTGACTGGCAAGTTTAAACCGGACATTACTTCCAAGAATAGCAACGTTTTCTGCTTTTTTTAATGCTCCATTATCGTACTCAGAATATTTTTTCGAAAGCTTTTTGAGTGCTTTTTTGTCTTGTGAATTTGCGCTAAAGGCAATAAATAAAAGCGCAATTATCAATGTGTAGTTTTTCATGTTGCTTGTTTTTGTGTGTTTTATTTTCTTAAAATTTCCAACCGATACGTAAATCATTTCGCGAAAACTTGTTGGCGTTAATTCCTCTGTCTATGGCCATTGTTCTGTTAAATGAAATGAAAAAACCGGAATCGTGGTTTGCGGTAATGTCTACATACAAAAAATGAGGCGAAGGATATCCTTCTATTTTGTTGATGGCATCTTCATACTCCTTTTCTCTAATGGGTGGTCGCCAATAGGAAAAAGAATAATTGGAGGTGACCGAGAATAAGAGTGACTTATATACAGCATCTAAGTACAACGTTGGGCCAATTGCCCAGTACCAACCTGTGGGTTCTTGATAGTTAACGGCCAATTGTTGTCCGGCAGCATTAATGTTTCCGGTTGAATCCCAATCTGGAATCTCAATTAGGTAATCGGCAAAATGAGCCCCAACTCCAATATTAAAATATTCGGTGTTATACACGTTTGTCCCTGCATTTGTCCACCAGAGCCCGGTTAACATAGGCACTTTTCCACGGTCTAAATAATCGGTTCTCCATAAAGAGTATATCTCTGGAAAGATATCAGTGGTCCATTTAAAATCCATTCCCCATCTAAACCCCCATTGGTCAAAATTGTAATGAGTCAAGCTAACACCTGGAGCCAAATAGGGACCGTACTTTTGTCCGTCTTTGTATGCTAAAGATGGGTTTTTCAGGGTAACCACATTTAAGCTAAATTCTATTAATGTTTCATCTGAATTTAAATAATTATCTAATTGCGCTTGGGCTGAAAACGAAATAATAATGAATAGAAGTGTAGAATATAATCCTTTCATAACCGATGTATTGTTAGTTACAAAAGTTCAATAATGTCCGTGTCTGTTCAATAGGGCAGATGTACCAAATTTGGAGTTTGAAGTCCGAAAACCGAAGTTTGGAGGTGGGAAATCGAAGGTTTAGGATAAGCGGTTTGTGCTTATACCAGATTGAACTTATAGGCTAATTGTTGCGCTTCCGACTTGTTGTTAACTTCTAATTTTTTGTAGATATTTTCAATGTGTCGTCTTACGGTGTTTGGACTTATGATGAGGTTGCTTGCTATTTGATTGTAGTTTAATCCCTTGCATAAATGCTTAAGCACTTGCGACTCACGGTCAGATAATCCGAAATCTTTGGATTCGGTTTCTATTACGTTTGGGTTTTGAATAATCTTCATTGCTTTACGCGTCACCGAGGGGGACATAGGTGCACCGCCATCTAAAATTTCTAGGATACTATCGTATATATCCTGTGGCGAACTTTCTTTTACCAAATACCCGATGGCTCCAGCCTTAATAGCTTCGTAAATTGATTGTTCGGTGTCTAGCACCGTAAGCATAATTACTTTTATGTGAGGGTATAGTTTGGCTACCTGTTGCGTGGCCAAAATGCCGTCCATGTTTGGCATTTGGATATCCATTAAAATCACATCAATATTCGAATCTGAGTTCAAGGTGTGTAGTAATTCCTCTCCATCTAAGGCATGGAATTTCACCTTGAATTCATCAAATAGACCGAGCTTATTAACAAGTGAATGCGCTAAAAAGTTGTTGTCTTCGGCTAATGCAATTTTTATCATGATACAAAAGTTGGTCGAAGATACAGATTTTTCAATAGGGCATTTTGCCTATTATGCCTGTAAGATAATTGAGATTTGAGTTCCTTCATTTAGTGATGATTGTATATTTAATTGAACTCCTACATCTTGGGCTCGCGATTTCATTCCCTTTATACCCGTACCCATTCGTGTGGAATTAATATCAAAACCTTTTCCATTATCCGTAATGTGGATGGTTATTATATTTCCATTTTGCGCAATGCTAACATTTATATATTTTGCTTCTGCATATTTTACAGCGTTGTTAATTGCTTCTTGTACAATACGATAGTAGTTGATAGTTTGAACAGGGTTTAATTCAAAATCGGTGATTGGGCCTTGTTCAAAAGATATGGATTGCGCAGTTAGATCGTTCACTTGTTCTACATATTGTTCTACACGTGTGGCAAATTCCGAGAAGAAAATGGTCTTGTCACTCACTGCCCAAATGGTTTCTCTAAGTTGCGCCATGGTGTCTCGCGCAAAAGAGTTGATAGATTCGATGGATTTGTTTTCGCCCGAATTGCGATACAACTCCACATCTAACGAAGAAATAATATGTGTTAAACGTGCACCAATATTATCATGCAATTCTTTTGAAATTCGTAATCGCTCTTCATTGACTTGATTTTCTGCCTGTTCCAATCGCAGTTTCTTTTTGGTTTTAATAAATCCAATAAAACTAACAAACCCAATACCTAATAGTATAGTGACTAGAATGCTAAGAACAATAAACCAAGTTTTTTTCCAAAAAGGAATTTGACGGTATACCTCAAAATTTGTTTCGTTAGAAATGTTGTGAACTATGTCAGTAATTTTTAGGGTAAAGGTTGATTCACCAAATCCCATTTCAAGAGACTGTATTTCTGGTTGAGTGATAAGGTAGGTAGAATCAGGTGTGATAAGCTCTACTTTAAAGTAATTTTTATCGGTAATTATAACGGGATGGATGTGAACATTGATTTTAGCTTGGTCAAAAGGAAGTCCAATGATTTTTGATTCCTGCAAAATTCGGGTATCATGAGTGAGAATTACTTTTGGAAGTTCAGGAAATGCTTGCAAGCTGTCGGGGTGAAACTGAATTACGGCTCCGTTACCGCCATAAAACAATTCATTTTCGGCATTTTTGAATACCGACATTTGATTGTATTCGTCAATGAAAAAACCATTTTCTTTAGTGAAAGGTCGGATAAATGGAGGAGAAAATTCAAATATCCCGGTATTGGAACTCGTCCAAATAGATTGGTCTTTGTAAGCTTGAATGGATAGAAAATTTAAGCCAGTTTGATTGGGTAATACAACCTTCCCCGTACTCAAATCAACAAGTCCAGAATCAAAAGTAGATGCCCATATATCTCCCTGAAATGGTAGGGTCATTGAAATTATTTTTGCACTAAGAGGAGCGTATCTGGATTTTATGTTTAGCTTTTTATCGAGCAAATAAGCCCCGTTGGAGGTTGCAACTCGGTATCCATAATCAATAGGCGCTAGATGCATGGCGTAAGCATTGCTCGTGTTGAATTTATATTTTTTAGTGAATAGTAAATTACCCGTTTTATCCAGCTGGATAATCGATTTTTTGCTAATGGCTAGGTATCCCTTTTTGTTGGCTATTATTTGAATAATGGTATTGTCTAACGCTTCTTTTTTGTTGATATAAGGATGGGTTAAAATATTGTCTTGTAGTTTCAGTATACCGTTTTCACCGGTACCTATAAGGATGAAATTTGGGGTAGGGGTAACCGTCAAACAATTGTAGCCTTCAGTGAAATGTTTAAGGGCGTATTGGTCCGTGTTTTTTGAATTTAGTGGACGAACACCTTCACTAGTGCTAACAAATAAGGTAGTGTCTATTTCAAAAATATTCCAGCAGGTTAAGTTTTCGTTTTTATTGTTTTGGATAGGAAAGTAGGTGGATTTAATAGCGTTTCTATGAATAAGGAATGCGCCCATATCAGCAGTACCTACCCATAGGTTTTTATTATGGTCTAGCATCAATTTCTCAATTCGATGATTCGTGAAGTGATGATGAATTACAATCCGTCCGTTTTTGAGCTCGACTTCAATTAATCCTTTATGAGAAGAAATAAAAATGTGGTTTTCATCAAATTTCACCAACTGTGTGCAGTACTTTGATGTTATTTCATGGCTTTCTTTGATACGCTGAAAAACCATTCCGTCCGGGATAGAAATGTCTGAATAATTTTTGTAATAACTAATCCCATTTGGGCCGCCTTCTAAACTGAAATCACCGAGTTGTTCGCGACAGCTAAATCTACCAAATCTTGGATTTGGGACAGAATCAATAAATTGTAAGTTCACATCAAAATTAGCTGTTTTTAATCCATCGCTACTGGTAATTGAGATTTTGGAATTGGAAAAGGTATGGTAGTAATAATCCGTTTCCCTTAAATGCACCTTTTGGAATTGGAAGGAAGTTTCGTCTATTTTATACAGGTTACCAAGCGTAAGACAAAACATGGATGAATCTACATGATAGAGGGCAAAAATGGTTTCCTTTATATTCGGTATGGTGGTTAAGTTGTAGCCGTCATAAATTTGCAAGCCCTCTTGGCTACCAATCCAAATTCGATTTGCATAATCTTCTTCGAGTGCCCAAACCGTATTTTGAATTAATCCATTTTCCGTACTAAAATGCGCAAATTTGGGCAAGTCTTGCGAAGTACCTAAAATGCTTAGTAACAGAAAAAGTGAAAAAATGAAATACCGCATGGGTCACAAATGTATGAAACCCCAAGAAATGAAGGAGTGCGGTGTAAGGAACACTATCTAAAACATTGAACCTGCCATAGCGCCTATTCCACCAATAAACAAAAACATGAGCGCGTAAAATGCGAGTCCAATAATGAGTAGAATACCTAAGAATTTATAATGTGATTTCAAATTCTTGAAAGATTCGGCTAAATAGGCTTCATTGTTTTCTTGAATAGCCGATTTTAATTTAGATGAAAAATTAAATAAGTAATAAACAGGAAAGAAATAGATTCCTGCCATGATCACATACATTACTCCAAATACACCTCCAAACACACTCGGGTTAGGGGCTCCTTGAGGAAAATCGCTAGGTATCATTTCCGAAAACGCGGAGAAAATAGAACCGGCCAATACGCCAACAAGAACCATGATTCCAACCATAACGAATCCAACTATCGAAATGAATTTTGTCCATTTGGCGATTTCCTTTAAGTAGTTTACCGAAATGTAATTTAAGCTTAATTCTTTTCTAACGGGTATATCCAAAGTAGAACTTTCTTGGGGTTGAGAAGGTGTGGAATTAGCTGCCGCGCTTTGATTTTCTTCGTTTTGAATTGGGGTATGAGATTCCGACATTATTAAAGTTTTTTGATGTTGGTAATAAATAGCTGGTAAAGCTAATAAAATCTTGTTCAAATTAAGCTAGTTTGTGAGCTACTTTAGTACATTTGATTTAATGAAGGTAATGGACACACATATAGTACCAGAGGGTACTACTGAAATTAGATTATATGATTATGTGGAGGACGTATTTCCTGTTTTACCCTCGCGCAGTGCGGTAAAAAAAGCAATTACTCGAGGTAAGATTTTAGTTAATGGTGAGAAGTCCAAAACGGGGACCTGGCTCAAACCACACGATAAAATTGAAATGCTTGATTTAGGTGGAACTGCCCCAAAACCGTACAATATTGATATTGAGGTGGTTTTTGAGGATGAGTTTATGATGGTAATCAACAAACCTGGAGGAATTCCGGTAAGTGGAAACCAATTCAAGACCATTCAAAATGCCATTATTAATAACCATGTGCCTTCAAACCAGGAAGATGCTTTGGAATGGCCAAAACCAGTGCATCGCTTAGATGGCGCAACGAGTGGATTATTGATTATCGCTAAAACCGCAAAAGCGCTAATGTTATTGGGGCAAAAATTTGAAAATAAAGAGATTGATAAAAAGTATTGCGCCATCGTAATGGGAGAAATTCCAGAAGAAGGAACAATTGATTTCCCAATTGATGGCCATGATTCGGTGACCGATTATAAAAGAGTAGAAGTGGTACCCTCTTTACGAAGCGGGTTTTTATGCCTAGTGGATTTATATCCACAAACGGGTAGAACACACCAAATTCGCAAACATTTAGCCAAGCTAGGCAACCCAATTATGGGCGATGCATTGTATGGCGAAGAAGGAAAAATTTTCAAAGGAAAAGGATTGTTTTTGTGTGCTATTGGTTTACGCTTAAACCATCCAATTACAGGTGAAGAAATGGTTCTACAGATTGAAGAGCCTAATAAATACAACATTTTGTTGCAACGAGAAGAAAGACGTTTCAAGCAGTTTAAAGAAAAAAACGATTAAGAAGAATATTATGGGATTAACAAACAACGACATCATTAAAAAACTTCGCGTGGCTCTTAAGTTACGTGACGATGATATTATTACCATTTTGGGGTTGGTAGATTACAAAATTGGTAAAAGTGAATTGGGCGCTTTTTTTAGAGCAGAAGACCATGCCAAATACATGCCGTTACAAGACCAAATCTTACGAAATTTTTTGAATGGGTTGGTAATTTACAAACGAGGAGAAAGGCCTAAAAAGGAGTAGCCTCCCGTTTGGTTACACTTCTTGAACCCTAACTTTCTTTTTCTTAAGCTTCACGTTATTCAATTTTTGAACAACCTGTTTGGCTTTTGAAGTTGGAACAGATACAAAGGCACAATCATTTTTAAGTTCAATTGTTCCTAATTGGTTGGGTTTTAACTTTCCTTGTTTGAAAAAGAGACCGGCAATATCGCCTTTGGAAATTTTATCTTTTCTTCCTCCGGAAATAAAAATGGTAGTCCATGAAATAGTATCTTCAATGAATTTATCGCCTGAAATATCAATGGCTTCAGGATAAAGTGATTCGATAAATTCGGGTAATTTTTCTTCTTCCCAAGTAAGCACGTAAGCGGTACCATCACTATTCATTCTGGCAGTTCTACCATTTCGATGCGTAAACTCTTGACTACGAATGGGTAGGTGGTAATGAATGATGAATTTTATTTCTGGTACGTCAATACCTCGCGCAGCCAAATCGGTAGCAAGCAAAAGTTGATACGTTCCGTTTCTAAATTTTATTAGCGCACGTTCACGTTCTTTTTGTTCCATTCCGCCAAAAAAACAGCCGTGATTAATCCCATTTTCGGTCAGAGTCTCAGAGATTCTAGAAATGGACTCTTTAAAATTACAAAAGATGATTCCAGGTTGGTTACCTAGAAAGCGTAACGATTCTACCAATGTATCTAGCTTATCCTTTTTGGGCGAAGAAATAATTTTTACCGCTAATTGCGAATTGGCGTCTTTAGAATAATCGAGAATAGTTGGTTTTCGTAACCGAACAAATCCAGGAATCTCAATTTCATGCGTAGCCGAGGTCAAAATCCGTTTTGTAACTGCTGGAAGCATAGAAATAATTTCGCTCATTTCTCCTTCAAAACCCACTTCAAGCGATTTGTCAAATTCGTCTAAAACTAAGGTATGAATGTCATATACTGTAAAAGTATCTCTTCGCAAATGGTCGGCAATTCTACCGGGTGTTCCCACTAATATAGCTGGACGATGTTTTAAATCCGCCTTGTCTTTGGAAAATAAGCGACCACCATAAACCACGTTCGTTTTGAAGCCTGTGGCCATATCTCTAGCCACTTTTTCGATTTGCATGGCTAATTCTCTGGATGGGGCAATGATTATGGCTTGCACTTCTTCACAATCAGAACGAAGATTTGCGATTATGGGCAATAGAAAAGCCAGCGTTTTACCCGTTCCGGTAGGTGAAAGAATAACCACCTCAGGCTGGGAAGCGATGGTTTTTACCGCTTCCTTTTGCATAGGATTGAGTTCTTCAATACCTAGCTTGTTTAAAATTTTGGATGTGCTGATTTCGTTCTTTGACATGCGGCAAAGGTAAATCGGAAATCAATTACTTTAGCGCACTACGACTAAATCAAAATCTAATAATTTGATTATTTAAAAGTGTGTGGAATGGTGGTTGATTTTCAGGAATTAGTTTCCGTATTTGGCCAAGGCTTTAGAAGCAAGTTCATGCCCCATTGATTTGGCTTTTTCCCAATCCTTAACCGCATTTTTACGGCTTCCTCCATCATAGTAAGCTACACCTCTTTTAAAGTATGCCTCTGCATTTTGTGGGTCTAATTCTATGGATTTGGTTAAATCCTTTTTTGCTTGAGAATAGTTTCCTAGTCCCATTTCTGCAAGACCTTTTTGCAAATAAACAAAGGAAGATGGGTCGTATTTGATTACAATTTTAAAATCTCGATTAGCTTCTTCAAAATCGGTTGATTTTAATTTTGCTACTCCTCTTTGCAGGTATGCGTCCATAAAGAATCTATCCAATCGAGAAGCTGCAGTAAAGTCTTTAATAGCCTTTTTGTATTGCCCCAAAGCCATTTTGGTCATGCCTCTTTGAAAATAAGCCACCTTATCTGTAGGTTCTAACTCTATGACTGAAGAATAGTCAATTAATGCTAATTTGTGATTGTTTAAAGCAAAATGTGCATTTGCACGATTAAATAATGCGTTTACATTTTGAGGCTCTAATTTCAATGCCTTATTATATGCTTCCACAGCCCCTAAATAATCCTTTTGTCTAAATTTTTGGACTCCTTTATTACATAAGGAACTGGAGGATTCTTTGGTGGATTTTACCTCATTGGCTGTTTCGGTAGAGTTGGTATAACTTAATAAGTCATTATTAAATTTGTCAGATGCACCAGTTAAATGCTTTGGGTTTTGAGCAAAACTCGAAATGCTTAAAACAGAGAGTGCTATGGAACAGAAAATTGTAATATTTTTCATAATTAGTAAGTTGGTTCATGCAATTTAGGGTGTGGCGAGAGAACAATTGCAATTTTTTTACAGATTGAATTATAGGTTAAAGCAATTGAAAGGAAAGTTAAAATAATTAAGCTAAATCACAGATTTAAAGGGGTTAGTGGCAGTATTTATCGATAGTAGGAGCAGCGCTTTTATGTCCTAGTTGAAGGGCGGTATTCCAGTCAGCACAGGCTTTCTTTTTACTACCTGAATCATAATATGCCACTCCACGTTTGAAATAAGCGTTTTTGTTCTGCGGGTCTATTTCAATCACCTTGTTCAAGTCCTTTTTTGCAGCAGAGTAGAGGCCTTCGTATAGATTACATAAAGCATGGTAGTAATACGCATTTGGATTTTTGGGTTCATATTTAATAACAATTTTTAGGTTTCTAAATGCCCCTTCAATGTCATTCATTTCTAGCAATAAAATTCCTCTTTGAAGATACGCCTCCATATAATATCGGTCTAGACTTAGGGCTGCCGTATAGTCTTTTAGTGCTTTTTTATTATGTGAAAGCTTGGATTGCGCTAGACCTCGATGCAAAAAAGCCACCTTATCTGTGGGTTCTAGTTCGATTACTTTGGAATAATTTATAAGGGCCTCCTTATAATTCTGAGATTTCATGTAGGCTCCGCCTCGGTTAAAATAGGCGTTTACACTTAATGGTGATAATGAAATTGCGGTGGAATAATCGGAAATTGATTCGGTATATTTTTGAAGTTTAAGATAAGCATTTCCTCTGTTGAGGTAAAAAGAGGTTTGATTATTATCTAAAGCAATGGCAGTGGAGAAAGCGGTAATGGCTTCTTCAAATTTGTCGTTATTGTAATTTGATAAACCTATATTATTCCATTCCGTAGCGTTTTTTTGAGCATAAATTGACCCACTCAAAAAAAACAAAAAAATCAATATTACTTTTTTTACCAACACACGAATTTCTAGTGTAGAAAAGTAGCTAATTATTTGTACTTGAGCTTGTTTTATGCAGATGAATTAGGTTGGGATGAGATTATTGAGCATTACTCGAAAAAATTATGGATTGGCTGTATAATCTGTAACCAAAATTTCGACCCTTCTGTTTTTTTGTTGAAGTTCCTCGCTGCTGGTAATCGGATATAGCATTTTGGAGCATCCGTAGCCGACACTACTTATTCTGTTTTGTGCTATGCCACCATCTACTAAATAACTTTTCACGGTCACAGCTCGTTGTTTCGAAAGTTGTAGGGAGAATGCCGCTCCATTTGAACACCCGTTAGTATGCCCAGAAATTTCAATATGCATGGTCGGGTTTTTTTTCATCAATTTAAGTAATCGTTTCAAGCTTTTGTCTGATTGCGGTAGCGTTTTAGCAACATTTCCGTAAAATAGGATGGTATGTAACGCTATTTTTCGTCCTTTTTGTAAAGTAGGAATAACTAGGTTTATGGGTAAATTTGATTTGTGGGGAGATAATTTGATAGCTTGTTCGGTATAGAAGTAATCTTTCTTTTCAGCAATTATCACATACGATTTCACCAATTTATCCGCAGGCATTGGAACCTTCAAAGTATATTTACCGGTGGTGGAATGAGTCATTGTTTCGAGTATAATTTCGCCCGCTTCGTTTTCTATAGTGATTTTTGCATCGGTAACAGGTGCGCCTGTTTCGATATCGGTAAGAGTGCCTGAAATCGTGGAAGAACCATATTCTTTGGGAGCCAGTTTGTTTTTAAACTGGATTTTAAAAGGGGTTTGAATATCGTTAGATTCGTTGATTACTAAATAGTAGCGTTGTCCTTGTTTTAATTTGATAGAACTACTAAAATTTCTTCCTGGTCCCGCAGGAGCAAATTTTTGAGTTGCTTCATCGGCTAGTCCTGTGATGCTTTTTACCGAAGGATTAAATCTAGAAATGTTACTTCTGACAGGTTTGATTTTTTTCATTTTAACATCCGTACAAAAATTAGCATTGGTGTATTCGTAAAGTAAGAAATCTAGGTCAGCAAGCGTATCTTTAGGTTGAATGATAAATGTAAGAATGGAGGAAGATTGGGCGGTAAATGTGAACCATGCGGAGTTGTTTTCTTCGGTAAAATAGAAAATGGATGAAAACGGATTTTTGGTATATTCCAGTACGTTTCCATGACCCACAGGCGATTTTTTGAAAACGTATTTTCCGTTAGCCTCGATAGTAACGGCTTGATTGCAATCACCTTCGATAGCAGCTGTTTTGGATTGTGCGAAAGAGGGATATGCAAGGTTTAACGAAATTAGAAAAGCAAAAATATGTTTGAAGTACATCCGATTAGTTTGGAGTTAAACGAGAATAACGGGTCGCTTATTGTGTGGTTTGCCGCTAGGAATTTGCGGGTTTATCTGGAGTAGGAATAAATGAATTATAGTTCAATCGTTCGCTTTGTTAGTAAATGTGTTTTTACCGTGAAGGTGGTTTTTATGACTAATTACCCGTTAGTTGATATTGGTAGTGCTACTGTCATAAATGTTATTAGTGAGTCCGTTGGCTATCGGAGTACGTGTTGGTTACATAGAATCGACAAGGAGTTTTTTAATTAGTTCTGGATATTTTTTTAGATTTTGAATGAAAATGGCACTCTTTTTTTTCTTTATTAGCAATTCAATACGATTGGCCTGTGGGTAATTTGGAGTAGGAATAAAAAGAAATATAGTCCAATCGTTCGCTTTGGCAGTAAATGTGTTTTTACCATGATGGTGATTATTGTGGTTAATTAACCGTTGGTTAATATCGGTTGTGCTACCAATATAGAACCTGTTAAGCTTTATGCTGTGGATTATGTATGCGCCTATCATTAGGGAGGAAAGTTAATTAATTCGGCTGTAATACAAAAGCTACCATAATAGATGTTATTAGTGAGCCCGAAAGCCCCGATAGAAATCGGGAGAACCTTTGAC
>TARA_R110002050_G_scaffold132508_2_pt1 | contig 33596 bp, 22 predicted proteins | sample TARA_R110002050 | Tara Oceans TARA_R110002050 (sample SAMEA4396988) | marine metagenome | biome: Polar Biome; feature: [DCM] deep chlorophyll maximum layer (ENVO:01000326); material: water (ENVO:00002006), including particulate matter (ENVO:01000060) such as... | depth 25 m
CCAGGGAATCTTAAAAATGAAAAGTAAATTATCATTTAAAGAGTGGAATACAATATGTAAACAAACTAGAGAAAAAGGACAAGAAATACATACCGCTAATGTTGAAGCTGCTGAAAAAACAATTTATGCTGCTCTAGAAGCCGCTGAAACTATTCACATAAGTAGGTGGAAAGAAGAAGGTTATACAGATAAAGAAATAAAAAAATTAAGAGAAGCATATTCTCTTATAATGATTAAGGATAAATCTACTTGGCATACTGATAAAAAAGTTGCAAGAAAAACAATTAAAGAATTAGCATTTAAATTACATAATAGAAAATCATAAATGATTAAGATAGTTTTAGAACCTGCCAGGAATGGTGTAATTAAAAAAGTTATTGATGATAATCATGGTGGGGGTAAAGAACATTTTACTTCGACTGATGTTTATGAAGAAAATGAAAATGATAAGAATCAATTCAGTTATGTTAAAAGATTCTTTTTTGATTTGTGCGATGATCTTGGATTAATGCTAGGTAGTAAATTTGATAAAAACGTATTAGATATTAATACGCAATGGGGTACTCACTATGAACCTACAATTAAAGATATCGACAAAAAAATAAAAAGACTTAAGAGTGAGCTTGAGGAATTAGAAGAATGGAAGAACATATAGAATTTAACTTTATATACTCCAATGATGCTTTACGTGTTAAGACTTTTTTAGGAAATGTTCCTAGGAGTATTGAATGTATAAATTATATGGATATTTTTAATAAACTCACTAAAAATGATTTTTATCAATACGAACCATCTGATGCAGTAGTCTCTTCATATTTAATGAGACAATTGCAAAATGCAATAAGTCGTAATACCTCAACCACTATCTTTTATGTTTTAGGTAGTTTAACAACTGAGACTGTTGGTGGAATAAAAGAATATGTATCTACATTATCAAACAAACCTATTACATACAAAATTTATCATTCACCTGATATTATAGTCAACGGTACTGCTGAGTTATTCGATGACATAATAGAATTTGAATGAAAGCCCACAGAATATTTGATAAAGGACAAACTGTATATTGCTTATTAGCATCACACACTAACCCTAATATTTTATTACCAATTAAAGGTATTATTATGGATTCTAAATGGGATCCTGTAAATCCTTTGTACCAAATTCGTATTGTTAAGTTTTATGATAATATGAAATTTCTAAAAAAGTATTTCTTTGATATGAACTTTAGGCATGTGTTTGAAAACCGTGCCAGAAAAATGATTCTTAAAGCTGAAGATTATAAAACAGCTAAAGCTTTAGAAAATAGATTAAACGAAAAAGATCGTGAAAGATTCTATATCGTAGTAGAATCAGTGATGTGTACAAAAACAAAAACTAATTTGAGTGGTTTATTTGAAAAGGTTCAATTTTTTATAATTTCAAAGAACTTAAAAGAAATAAGAGAAACTTCAGCAAGACCATTTTTTAAAGGCCCGTTGTCTTTAGATAGTGTAAGAGAATTTGATGCACGTTATAAAAAAGGGTTTTATGATAAATTTCAAAAGAGTAACATTGACATTGACAAATATCTAAATAGCTTAAGTTAAATATATAATAAAAATATCTTTCTTTAGCGTATGAAATTGAGTAATAAGATAAGTGACCTTAATAGTGCAATGTTTCCTGCACCAAATAAAAACAATCCTAATATATTAGGGGCATTTGGTGGTGAGGCTTCTGGTTTTGCCAGAGGCGTAAGTGAATTATATTCTAATGGGTTTTATCAAGTTGGTGCTAAACCAGATGCCTTTACAGTAGCAAAAGGAATGGAAGGTAATAATATTCCTAAATCTATAGCAAATTCATATGCCTTATTTAACTACCAAGGATTTAGTGGTGGTTTTACAAATGGGTCTGCTGCAGGCTTTTTTGATGAAGCCAATAATCCTCTAATGGGAGGGAAGGCTGCTAAAGAAGTTTCTTTACCAAAGATCATAACTTTCTTTGATACTAACTATCCTAAAATAAGTTATAAACCAGCAGATTTTTTATATTCTAAATATTACAAGAAAATTCCTGTTAATCATTTAGTTACATTAAGAAGATTTCCTACACCTATTCCAGATAATATTTATGATTTAAAACAATCACAAAAACCAAAAGATAAGGATGCTGAACCAACACCAATTGCAGAAACCTTATATACAGCAGGTGTTACAGCAGTAACTTATTTAGGAGAAACTGCAGGTAATACTTTAGAAGATTTATTAACAATGTCATTTGGTACAAATTGGAAAGAAATTGAATCTGAGATGGAATCGATTAGTTCAGGGGATGGTGGTTATACTTCTCAACCTTTTTATAGTAAAATTGGAGGGATCGGTAGGGCCTTAGCTGATGCGTCTAAAGGAATTACTTCTGGTGATAAATTTAGAAAAGGTTTAAATTCAACAGATGATAGATTTGGTACTACTTATGCAAATTTTGTAATAGGCCCAGTTAATGTTGTAGATAAAACAATAATTAGAGATAGAGGACTAAAGTTTCAAAATGATATGAAATTAAAATTTGAGTATGAACTCAAATCATTGAGTTATGTTAACCCTAAAATTGCAATGATTGACATTATGAGTAATATGTTAACAATGACAACCAATAATGCGCAATTCTTTGGAGGAGGCCACAGGTATTACGGTAGTGCTGGTGCAATTGCTAATCAATTTGGAGATATTGGAAAATTAAAAGGTGGAGATTTTTCTGGTTATATGGGAAGTGTAGTACAAGATGTTGAAACTGGATTTAAAGGTTTGTTTGGAACTGCTGATGGTGGCTTTGACGCAAATAGTGTATTAGATGGATTAAAAAATGTTGGTAAAACAATGTTAGGAAATATGCTTGGTGGATTCTTAAGCTCTTCTGTTGGTGCAGTGAGCGGTACACAAGCAACAAAAACATTTATTAGTGGTGAACCTACTGGTAATTGGCATGTAACTGTAGGTAATCCATTAAATCCTATTGTTATGATGGGTAATATGGTTTGTGATAATGCAACAATGACATTAGGTGCTGGTTTAGGTTATGATGATTTTCCAATGGAAGTATCCTTTGAATTAGATTTAAAACATGGTAAACCTCGAGACAAAGGCGATATTGAAAATATGTTTAATGCTGGGCGTGGTAGAATTTATGCATCAGCAGCAGGTGTTGAAGATATATTAAATCTTAAAGGGTTGGAAGTAAATACTTATGGTTCAACACCTAATGCAGGTACTTCTAACTTGCAGTCAAGCTCTAATGCAGGTGCCGCTCCTGGAAGTTTAAATAATGATGTTATTCAAAATATAAGTTCACAGAAAAATGTAATGGCTACCAATGCTGGTAATGCAGATTATATTTCTAACTTAACAAGTATGATGATTGATTCTTAAAATATAAAAAGAAATGAACATAAAATCACTTACATTAAAAAATAGATTAAATGATGATAAAACTGGAGAACAGTATTATGATCTAACTGCACCATCATTTAAGTATATAGCAGAACAGGGAGTTAAAGCATTACATTATGTAACACAAGACCAGGCAGGGCGAGTTGATAAAATATCAGAAGTTTATTTTGGGACTGGTGAATTTATTGATGCTATATGTGTTCTCAATAATATTTTTAACCCATTCTCATTACAAGAAGGTGATATTTTAGTTATACCTAATCTTAATCAATTGGATCTTTTATATAGAAGGCCTAATCCTGCATCAAGGCCAACTCCGTCATTAGCACAGTATGTTAATACTGATAGACAAAGTGAACAAGATCAGTCGAGAATACAAAGATTAACACAAAAAGCAAAAACTAAGAAGGGTGGTGTCCAGGCCCCTATTCCACCAAACATGTTACAGCAAGGACAGGATGCTAAAGTTTATAAAGGAGGCAAAATATTATTAGGTGCTAACCTTAATACAAGAAATAGTTAATTTATATAATGTCTGAAAGTATAGTTGAAAGAAATATATTAACCATCATAGAACCGGCAATAGAATTAGATGCCTTGGAAATTTTTGATGTAGAAAGCGGTACTGATAATTCCGATGGTGGTACTATTAAAGAAAAACCATCTAAAATCAGTAGTGTAATTCCATTAATTCGTGTCAATGGTTATGAAGTACAAGGAGATAGATTAAATTATTTTACTTTACAAAATAATTCCTTTTATCCTACTTGTAAAATTACATTTGAAGATGTTGATGGAATGTTTACTGCTAGATTTTATCCAAAAGATGGAGACTTAATACAAGTTAATATCAGATCTCAAGGTGACGAATCTACATTTAAACCAATAAGAATAGACTTTTCTGTAGTAGATATTAAGCCTGTTGGTGGCGGTGGTGGACAATCTGCAAATAAGTATATGGTAATAGGAAGAATGTTTATCCCTGGGCTTTTTACAGAGAACGTAGAATATGAAGAGGAAGTAACAAGCTGGGATGCTTTATTAAATATAGCAGAAAGATTAAAATTAGGTTATGCATCTAATGTAGAAGAAACTACCGATACTATGACCTGGACTAATCCTAATGACACAACAGAAACTTGGATACAGGATATTGTAGCAAATAGTTATTTAAATGATGAAACATTTTTTACATCTTATATAGATCCTTATTATTATTTGACTATGGTTGATATAAATCGATTATTTAGCCAAGAAGGTGCAATTGAAGCCAGTGAAACGTTTAGCCAGAATGCTGGTGATACTATGGGGGCAGAAGGCGCTGATGGTCAGCAAGGTGACACTCCTAATTATTTGACTAATATGATTCAAGCACAAGGTGGTGCAAGATATATTTCTAAACACCAAATGGTTAATAATAGTGGAGAAATAAGTAAAGCTAATGGTTATAAAAGATATACTCAATACTGGGATTTGAATGAAAAAGTTTGGGTAAGTGAATTTGTAGACCCTCTCACCAATGATACACCTGGAATGATACCTGCAACTAAAGGTAGGATATTAGACGGTGAAGTAGAAGGACCAAGGAATGATCAAGTTAAGTATAAGTATTTAGGAACACAGGGAGATAATGTTCACCCTGAATATCAATATAGTACAGTTCTTAATTATCAGAATATTACTGAGATTAATAAAATGGGAATGATTATTGAATTAGATACAGTTAATCCTGCTTTGGTAAGATATAGCAGAATATACTGTCAAATATTAGAATATGCTAACCCTGTACAAAGTACATTACTCGCACCTGATAATGATAATATAGAAGGAGAACAGGCACCTCAGACTAGGCCTAATGAACCAGACGCAAACGACACACAATCACAAAACGGTGTTGTGAATGAATATCTTAGTGGGTTTTATGTAATAGCTGGTGTTGAGTGGATATTTTCAAAACCTGGACCATTAAGAATGAAATTAAAATTACAGCGTCGCGAGTTTACTCCAACTACTTAAATAAATATAAAAAGAAAACTAACTTATGCCTTTAATAGATTATGCAAATCCAGGTGGAAGCCAAGGCTTACAGCAATTAGCAGGGCCATTCGGTTCCTTATTAGGACCAGGCGCTACATTTCCAGCTAGTTATGATTTTGCAAAAAGATTTGTTAATAATGCTCAAACAGCAGAAGGGAGTGGTGGTAATGGCGTTACAGCATTAGATGATCCTACTTATTTAGGATTTCAATTAATGTTTGATCCATTTAGCCCTTTATTTGCTGGTGCTGGCGTAGGAGATCCAAGTTTATCTAATACTTCTTTACCTGGTTCTGATGGTAGTGGAAATTTAGGAAGTTTGGCTTCCTCTTTTGGTATTCCTAATACTACTGAGGAAAGTGCTGGTGCAAGTTATGATAAATCTGCAAGTGCAGTAGGCTATTTACAAAAAATAGGACAAGATACTCGCGCAAAATATTTAATGGCATTTATTCAAGGTATACAAGAAATTAATCGAACTCGCCCATACTATTGGCAAACAATAGAAGGTTTAGATGAAGCATGGGGAAAGGCAACAGAATTTCAAGTAGATCCTTTTACAGGTAGTGCAGCTGGTGCTGGTATTACAATAGGATGTTTAGAGGCTATTGATTTAAAATTAACTGCATTATTTAGTTTATATAAAATGGCAGTTTATGATGTACAATATAAAAGATTTGTTTTACCAAGAAACTTAATGAGATTTGATTGCTATGTCTATATACAAGAAATAAGAAAATTTAAAACAGTAAGAAATTGGTTAACTACATTTAATCCTAGTAATAATGGTGCAGATACTGCTAACTTTACAAATGAAAATACTTCACAAGTAGGATTTAAGTTTACAGATTGTATGTGGGATATTGCTGCAACTGGTAAAGTTTTTGAGAATGTATCAAATACTGGCGGTACTATAGCAACAACTAGTATGAAGTTTGGTTATTCTAATATTGAACAACAATCTCAGTTTTCTGGATATGATGGTGCACTTAAAGATTGGACAAAACAAACGGCAGGAGGATTAACGGGTGGTGTTAAAAAGTTTGCTAAAGATCAATTAAACAACGCAGCAGCAGGTGCGGTTAATTTAGCACAACGAACTGTATCAAATGCAATTCAAGGTTTTACATTAGGAAATGTATTTGGTGCAAGAAATGAAATTTTTAGTGCTATACAAAATCCACAAGCATTAGCTAATGCAGCAGTAGGTGCAGCATTACAAAATGGTGATACAATACAACCTATATCAACCCAGGGTGGTATTACTAACTTAGGTGATAATCCATTAGGAGAAGGTGTTTCGCCTGGGACAACTTTAACAGGAGATACTAATATATTTCCTACGCCAGCTTCGGCGCAACCGATAACTGCAAATGACGTAGGCGGATCTTTATTTCCTGCAGGTGCAGGTGGGCCGTCTTTAGAATCAACTAATATATTTGACTAATGGGAAAAGTTAATCCAGCAAATTTTAATGCCGATGATTTACGAACTACACAGTGGGTAGGTATTGTAGAAGATACTAATGATGATATTTTTGAAGGACGATGTAAGATTAGAGTATATGGTAAAATGGATGATCGCGTAGATCCTGAAGATCCTGATAGTGCATTTAAGATTCCAACTATTGCATTACCTTGGTCTAGGCCCCACCAACTAATGTATGGTGGTAGTAATACTGGGAGTGGTAAATTTGAAATTCCTAAATTAGGATCAATTGTTAGACTAACATTTGACAATGGAAATTATTATCAGCCTATTTATCACGAAAACATTTATCCTTCAGATGAAACAAAAACTGAGATAGAATCATCGTATCAAAATTCACATGTGTTAATATATGATACTGCATTTGGTTTAACTGGTGAATTACAAGATGGTGTTTCTGAGGTAATAAATGAAAGAGAAGGCGAACATGTTAAAGTTTTCTTTACTGAGGAAAAAGGTTTAATGATGGATTATACTACAGCTGAAGGTCCAACGACAGTTAATATAAAACCTGATAATTCTGTTGAAATAATAAATGCAAACGGTGATACTATTGTAATGCTTAATGATGGAAATTTAACATTTACTCACGCTGCTCAAGTTACAATTAATAGTGGAGCAAATACAGAAATTAATTGTGAAGATGCAATAATTAATTGTACAAATATGATTGTTAATCATGCCTCCTCTATAGAATTAGGACAAGGTGCAACTGAACCATTAGTACTAGGTGACTTAATGACTACTTTGTTTAATAGCCATACTCACGTTGGTAATCTAGGTGCACCCACAAGCCCGCCCACGGCTCCAATGGGACCACCTCAACTAAGTAAGAAACAAGTTAAATCTTTATAAATATATAAACTAAATTAGTAAATTATGCCATTAATTCCACCCATTTTAAACACTGCATTAACTAGCGCGTTCTCGGCTGCTATGTATGACTTTATTACAATATCAGCTCAACCTGGTACAAACGCCGGCGTTGACAAATCGGCTTTGGCTATTTCCACTGCATCCGCAACCTTTGCAGGTATTGCTGGTCCTGCTATTGATGCTTACATAAGATCACAAACTATAATTTTACCACCAGGCCAAACGGTTTTAACTGCAAGTGCAGGAGGGGCAGGTACTGGGGCAACTTCTTCACCATCACCACCAGCTATTATTACATAATCTTAAACAATCTACATAAGCTTGTGTATAACTATTAAATACATCAGGTGTAATATATAATCTATAATAACCTCAAAAATAAAAAAATGATTGAACAAGAAATTACAGTACAACTAAGCGATGATCCATTTGATACCAAAACAATAAAGGTACAAGTACCACATGGAACCAAACTTATGTCTAATGAACCATATACTGCTGATACGTTATCAATGTATGGGTTAACAGATGCTTCTCTAACTAAAACTCAATTAATAGAAGACAAAACAGCCTATACTACTAGAGGGGAAATTTCTTTTATATCTAAAGACAAGTCACGAGCCTTAATTGATATTCAATCTAAATATACTGCATACTGTGCACTTGCAAAAGAACCTGACTATATTGTAGACCAGCTTGAAGTTGGTATGGAAATTGATGTTAAAATTAAAACGTCAAAAACTGGAGATGTAATTGCTTCTATTTCTGATGCATTAATGGAAGTTAAGATGAAAGAAATAAAAGATGCTATAGGAAACAGCGCGGTTGGTTTTACTGCTAAAGTTAAAGAATTAATTCATGGGGGATATTGGGTTGATGTTGCAGGAATAAAATGCTTTATGCCAGGTTCATTAGGAGGCTTAAACAAATTACATGACTTCAGTGTACTAGTAGGTAAAGAAATAATTGTAATGCCAATTACATTCTCTAGAGAAAAGGATACCATTGTTGTATCTCACAGGGAATATTTAAGAACAATGATACCTGTTACTATTGAAAATCTACAAGAAAATATTAAAGAAGAAAAAATTGGATTTGTTACAGGTACTACTAAGTTTGGTGTATTTGCTGAATTTGATGAATGCTTAACAGGATTAATACCTAAAGCTGAATTAACAGAAGAATCACAAAAAGCATTAGATGACAGAACCATTAAACCTGGTGATGAGATAAGATTTTGGGCTAAAGAAATAATTTCGGACAAAAAAATTATTTTAAGCCAATTAGGACCTAAGATTGATTTATGGGATGGTGCTGATGAAAAATATAAACCTATGATGATTACAGAAGGAAAGGTAACTAAATTAACTTCATACGGTGCTTTTGTAGAATTAGAAAAAGGAATAAGTGGTTTGGTTCATAAATCTAAACTTAAAAATCGAGAAATAGCAAAAGGCGATATTATTAATGTTAAGATTGGTAGTGTGAATGTTAATGACCGAAAGATTACTATGAACATTGTATAACTCCTTTCCTGGTTGTAAATATATAAACAAATCAGGAACTACATGTACTCTAACGAACAATTAAATGCAATATACTCTTCCAAGATTGGATTAGAATTTGAATTCTTTGCAAATGAAGGATTAGAAGAAGTTAAACATAGCTTATCTAATGTTTTAAATAAGCAAATCCGAATAGAAGAAAAGGCCCATAGTGAGTTTACTCCTACTGATGAAATCTTTAAACTAGAACCTGATAATTCAGGTGGAACTGGTATGATTGAATTAGTCACTGGCCCTATGCCTTTTGTTGAATCTAAATTAGTTATAGCAAAAACTTTAAAATGGATAAGAGAAAATGGGTCTACAAATGATAGATGCTCTATTCATATTAATGTTGCTTTTGATGGAAAAAAATTAGGTACTCCTGTTAATGTTTCAAAATTAGATATTGGTAAATTTGTTTTAAATTTTAATGAAGAAAAAGTTTATGAAGCCTTTCCAAATAGAAAAGATTCAGTTTATGCAAAATCTATAAAATTTATAGTTCCTCTTAGCGGTATGACACAAAGATCCCCGGAGAAAAGATTATGGAAAAATTATATGTTTGTTACTGAAAAGTATTATGGTGTTAATTTTTCTAAGTTACCTAAAAATTATATTGAATTTAGATATCTTGGTGGTAAAGATTATGAAAATAGATATAATTCTATAATGGATCTTACTGAGCATTTTGTATTATCTTTATATGAGAGTTTAATGAATCCACAATATTCTAAAGATGATCTTAAAATACTAGATAGTTTATTAGAAAAGCATAAAGGAGTTATACAATCATATAAAAGTTATCAATCATTTAAAGAAACTTTTCCTAATATAAATTTAATGGTTGATCTAAAAACCTATGATCAAATAGTAGAAATGTATTATCCTAAAATGAGAGAAAAAATATTTGAACTTTTAACAAAGGCTGATATGAAGAAAGGTTTAATTAATTATGATTCAGATACAGGTAGAATACAAATAAAGGATGCCGAGCTCATGAGGTGTTTTGAACTATCAGGATTTGATGTTGTAGATAGTAAAATACAAGGAAATATTATTAGGTGTGATATTTTTAGTTGTGAATTAATAAATACTTCAATGACTGAATGTAATCTGTTTGGTGGTACTGATGTAAGTGATTCTAAAATAGAAGATTCATATGTAGCTAGAAATGTTATATGTAAAGATTCTTACGTGTTTGGAATGAGAGGGGTATTTAGCGGTGAAATGGAAGGTGGTATTTTCAGAAAAGGAAGGGCAACTAAGTTGGCTAGATTTGAAAATACGGAAATAATAGAATTAGAAAAAATATAAAATAGTATGGCTAATAAGAATACTTATTGTAATGATCCAGATGAAGCAGCATGCTTAGATGCATTAATAAAGGAAATTAATGATGATCTAACTATTGCTTGTCAAATACCATTCACAGTCCCTAAAAAAGAATTAGCTCATATTATACAAAGAGCAAAAGGTTACTTTTATAAAATTTATGAAGATAGTGTAGAGCAGATGTATATTGCTTTACCTGCAGGTGCTGTTAATAAAGCAGATTTTAAACAAGGAGTTCCTTATGGTAGTGGAAAGGATAAGGAAACTATAACCAATAAAGCTAATATCGCAAATCCTAGGGGTATAGTACAAATGCCTTCTAGAGTTTATTCAGTTAATGATGTATTTGAAATTGGTGGATTTAGTGGTGAAGATGGAGGATTTGGTAGTATGAGTTTTAATGCAGGTGATGTTGACTTTTCAATTGATAAGTTTATTTATGATGATGTTTATGGTGCAGGTATTGGTAGCGAAAATTTAATGTATTATGTTGTTAATTCATTATTTATGGATAATGCAAGACAAGTTCTATTACCACAAATATCATATACTTATAATAGATTAACAAAGAAATTTAGATTTCAAGGAGAATTGCCTAAAAGAGCTGTAATCTTTGAAATATTTTCAACTATTCCTGACTGTGCATTATTTCAAGATGAGGCATTTGTTAGATATGTTATCGGACAGGCTAAAATACAATTAGCTAGAATATTAGGAACATTCTCATTTAATTTACCGGGTAATATTACTATTAATTATGATTTAATTTCATCTGAAGGAAGGGAAGAAGTTGATCGAGTAGTTGAAGAAATAAAGGGTGATGAAGGTGTTGACTACTTTTTTACTGGATAATTATAATCTGAAAGCTATCAAATTAAAAGAGAATATATAATAAAATAACTGTTCTCCCATGATTAGAGATATTTATAGTAGAGACATTGATGCTCCTAAGTATGATAATACTGCGTTAGAAGTAACTGATGAGTTGTCTCAGCTAATTCTTAAAATTGAAAATTGCCTTTTTACAAGAAGAGGGGAAGTTTTGGGAGTACCTAATTTAGGAGCTAATTTAGAAGATTTAATTTTTTCATTAGTTTTAAATGAGACAGTTATACAAAATACAATAAATAGTCAAATAACAGCTTACTGTTTGGCTAATAGCGGTGGTTTTAGTATTGATACTAAAGTTACTTTTTATTCAACGGCAGAAGTAAATGGGTGTTTAGTTGATATTTTTGTAAATGAACAAAGAGTTATAGGAGCTCTTTTTTAAAATAATAAATTGAATGTCATTCTTTAGTAAAACCAGAATAAGAGCCACAGAATTATTTGCAGATTCATTTGAGTACTTACAGCGTACTTATGATCAGGCACGTGAAACATTTACTCCTGCTTCACCATTTGGTCAAATTTTAACCGTGGTTGCTAACTTAGGAGAAATGATTTTCTTTTACATAGAAGCGGTTGCTACTGAACTAAATATATCCAGAGCAAGAAACATTGAATCTATCTATGGATTATCTAGACTTACTGGACATGACCCTACGCGAGGTATATCAGCAAGAGGTATAATTGGATTGCGATTAAACACAAGTGCATCTACCCTCTTAAATGGTGATTATGTTCAAATTATGAATGGTGCTAGTTTTGAAATAGGAAACAATGGCCTAACATATTTTTTAAGATTTAACAGTGACTTTATTAGACTTGATAAAACCACAAAGACTTTTGTTAATGTTGAAGTTATACAAGGAGAAAAAGAAGATCAAAGTTTTACTGGAACTGGTTTACCATTGCAGAGTTATAATTTAACTACAAAAGATCCTACTGATCAATACTTAGTAGAGGTTTTTGTAGATGGAAAATTATGGAAATTGGTTGATTCTCTGTATGATATGAATAGTGGTGAAGAATGTGCAATGATTAAAACTAGTGTTAATGGCGGCTTAAGTGTATTTTTTGGTAATAATCAATTTGGTATGCCACCTGCATTAGGATCAAGAATTAGAATTACATATATAAAGACTCGAGGTAGTGCCGGAAATATTGGAGGTAAACAATTAGATATTAAATTTTCAACTGAAGGTGCTGATTCATCAGGGGAACAAGTAGATCTTAATGAAATACTTTCTTTAAATATTGTAAGAAACCCAAACTTTGGATCGGATTCAGAAGATCCTAATTTTACAAGATTAATAGCACCATACCAAAGTAATTCATTTGTGTTAGCAAATCCTAATAATTATATTTACTATTTAAGCAAGTATGACTTTTGGTCTTTTATAGATGCTTATAATACTAAAAATGATCAATATTTGGATGATGATAATATTATTTACTTATTTTTAATTCCTGATGTAAAGAAAAAACTAACGAGTGATTTAGATTATTTTAGTATTCCTGAAGTAGAATTTTCAATGACTGATGCTGAAAAGGAACAAACTTTAGAAATAATTAATAAAAGTGGAAGACAGGTTGTTACAGCAGAAGTTAGAATTAAAGATCCTATAATTAGAAGATATGCTCTTAATATTGTAGTAAGATGGTTTGCAAACTATGATAAAGATGCTATACGAATCGAAATAAGAAAAAATTTAGATGAATATTTTTTAAATGTAAATAGAAGAGATAGGATTCCAAGATCTGATATTATTTCTATTATTGAAAACGTTGAAGGAATTGATTCTGTAAATGTATTTTTTATATCAGAGCAAAATGAAGAAGCTATTAGAAATGGTTTTTATTTTGTACCTGTTTATGGAACAGATCCTGTGACAGATCAAAAGGTATTAATAGAAAATAAAAAAATAGTATTAACTGCTGATGAAGATCCGCAATTAGGATTAGATAGTTTTGGCGATGTTATTATTGAAAACGATGAGTTAGCAATAATACGAGGAGGCTGGAAAGATAGAAATGGTACGTACTATGAACCTATACCTGAGGCTAATACAATAAGTTCTCTTAACGTATTCTATAAAGAAGCTATTACCGATAATCTTTATAATAAAACTCAACAGGCGGCATTTAATAATACAAAAAGAAACCGAGGTACTACGATTGCTACTGGTGCTAATTCTGCTGGGCTTAATACTGGTAGATTACAAGCCACTACAACATTAGAAGCACTTAAAGGAAAATAATATGGCAACAGAAAAAAATAATAGAACTGGATTCCCTAGCTTATATAGAGCTACATATGAGAATGGGTGGAATTTAAAAAATACTGGCTTTGATTATTCTACTAATTTATTAAATAATACGATGTCAAAATATTTATTTAGAAATCCACACCTTAAAAAGTTTTTGGAAGATTATCTTTCTCCTATTATGGTCTTTTGGATTAATAGAGTAAAATACTTAAGGATATTTTATAACTTTGCTGTGCCTAAATGGTATCAAAAAATAAACTAATAGAAGGTGGCTAATTGGGAACATTTATATTTCTTTGATAAGAGCGGTAAGAATTACAACATGGATTATGATAAGTCTGCTGATAAGTGGACTGGTGATATTTTTTTACCTCAAGTTTCTACTGATTTATTTGAAGTAGGACAACTTTTCATATTACAGAAGATGATTGATTCTACCTCTAATACTTTTAAGTGGGGGTATCCTCATGGTTATAGTGATGGCGCTACTGGGGTTCCTACTGGTCAAGCCGCATGTAATTGGGTAGCCGATTGGAAAACTAATGATCCTACTGAAATTTTTCTGTTTCAATTTGATATGGATTTTAATACAGGAACTCAATCAGCACTAGTGCAAGAACCTGATGGTCCTAAATTAATTAAAGTAACCGAATTAGATATTCCGTTAGACTATGATATAAATCAAAAGGTAGACGGTGAAGGCTATATTATAACAGATGAAATAAGATCTGTTGCAATGCAAGTTAATATAACATTTTCTTCTTCTAAAGAAAATACTTATAAAAGAACTTTACAGATTACTGATGAGTGCACGAATACTGTTGTTGCTGAATTTACAGTTTATGCTGAGAGTATAGCTGAAGATGAAAGATTACGTATAATGACTCAGAATATGGGGTATAGCGTAATTGAATCTGATAGCACAGTTTTTAGAGATACTAATATAAAAGAAGTTTTACCAGACTTTGTTGAAATTAATCTTAAGCGTAAAGAAATAATGTTGGAAGGGTCTAATATCTACCCTTTTATTGGTGCTTATAAAGGTTTAATAAATGCAATTAAGTTTTTTGGGTATGATAATTTAAAAGTAAAGGAATTTTGGAAAAATGTAAATGCAAATTCTCCACTATTTGGAAAATACATACAAAGTAATGCTATTAATTTATTTTCGCCAACAGTTCAATATGATGATAAAAGTATAACATTACCTAATAAAAACTTTAGGAAAACCAGCTTATTTAGTCTTATTTACAATATTAATAAAATTGTACCTAACAAATATACCGATGAAGATTTACCAGTTGTAGAAGAAGTTCAAGAGTTTACTATTGAAGAAGTATTAATAAAATTATTTGGGCTAAAGAGAAAGTTAGAAAATGAATACTTACCTCTTAATGCTCATATTAAAGATATAACAGCAGAGGCTGATTATTTTGGTTTATTAGAAGTAACTAATACTATAAGTAGAAATGATACTAATACTATTGAGGCTGGAATTAAAGCTGATTTTAAAATGTCTCCTAAAGCCTGTGTTTATTTAGAAGACTTAAGAGATTTTAATTCTTTTTGTTTACAAGAAGCTGCTATAGTAGGACAAGCTATTATAAATTATTGTAATGCTTACATTGCACCATTAGGTGCAGGCGGTGCAGCAGTTGGCCCAAACTTAGTCGCATCCTATACTGCAGGACAAGCTTTACCTGAGCCGCCAATAGGACCAGATGTTAATAGCATTTTAGGAACTTTACAAGATGGTGGTAATGTATCTATACAATCTGTGGCTGGAGTTTATGCAGCATATTTTTCAAGATATGCTCCAGACTTAGATAGAACTTTAGCAGATTTTGTACCAGGTGAATCCTCTCTCAGTTTACCAGATCAACCTGGTGTTCCTAGTGGTGCATTAGTAACATTAACTAATGACAGTTTTAAAAATTTAACCTGGAATAATATTAATAGTACATGGACACAATTAACAAATGCTAATGATTTCTTTACATTTGATTTTAATGTACAAGGTGCTCAAGTAGGAGATATATTTCAATTAAGAGATCCTGCAACAAATACTGGTGTTCAGCACACGGTAGTAGTAGGAGATACAATACAAACAATAACTACATCATTATTTAATAAAATTACACAATTAAAGACAAACCAGGCAGATCCTTGGTTATGGTTTGATTGGTCTCAAGTTACAAATAACCTAGGGCCTTGTATTAGGGCTTATGGTAATGATGTAAATAGATTCGTGGCATCTGTAAGTTTAGCAAATTCAGGTAGCGGTGGAATATTCACAGATATTCAATTACCAGGTGAAACTTTGTTTACGTGGGTTGGGTTAGAATATGGTAATATGGCTGATATTGAATGGACTGTTTATAAAGATGCTAGTGATATTTCACCATCTTATTATTTTAATATAAGAGGTGCAATAGGTACTTATAATAGTTTACCTATTACTCTACCTTATATTGGTACATATTCTGTAGAAATGAAATTACATGATACTTATAATAATATTTCATCTATTGTTAAAACTGATACAATTTGCGTTGATAGTAGAGAGGTAGAATATTCAGGTTGGTATCAAGCAAGAAAGGCTAATTATACATGGGGGAGCGAAGGAAAATATACTTGGAAGAATTATGGTTCATTGTGGAATTTGCCACAAAGCCCAACAGTAACATGGGAGCAGGAAACACCAAGTTTATATGAATCATTAGATAGAGTAAATGCTATATTAAATAATTTTGGTATAGGTACTAATGCAGATTTTCAAATTCTTAATTATCAAAATAGCGGTAAACAAAGTTTTAGTGGCCCTTATCGCTGGGATAATTTAAATAAGAAAAGCAATTCATGGAACAATGCATATCATTTATGGTGGGATATGACAGCCACAACAGGTGATACACCAGCATTTTTTCAATTTAGTGAAATGCAACCTAATTCATATTTAAAAATTATAGATGCTAACGGCATAAGTGCAGAGCATTATTTTGATTCTGCAACAGATACTTTGGCAGAGGCAGTTACACAATTAAATTTAAGCTCTAATCCTATTATTAATAAATATGTTTATAATCTTGTTTTAGATTCTTCTTATAATCAAATGTTTGTTCAGGCAGTTTCTAGGTATTATGGAAAATTTGGAAATTACACATCTATAGATATTGTTGATGTTAATGGTAATAGAATTTGTGGTGGAGGAACGGGTTCTGGTACAAACTATGCAGGTGGGCCATTACAAATTACTGCTGCATATCCACCATTCAACAGATCTTTAGCAATAAATGGATCTACTTTAGTTGCATTACCAACATTAGGTGCTACTCCTGCGGTTACAGATAATTTTGTAGAGAAAGTAGCTAGAGTTTTTGATTTAGTATTAGACCCAGATGCAACAGGAATACTTTATGATAAACAAGCAGCAGTATTACAATCATTAATAACTAATAAAACAATTCAGAGAATAGGATATAATTCTATGGGTAATTATAATCCTGCTTTAGATACATATGCAGGGTGGGATGATACAAATGATAATAATTCTAATGTTGATTTTATATGGGAATTAAATGGTGGCTCTACTAATGCACAAATAACAGAAGTATTGGAACATGCTTTACATACCATAACCACATTTGGTTTACCTGGCGCATATCCAACAGTATTTAACCAAACATCATCGTATGGGCCAACCTTCGCTGCAATGTCAGAGGCTATTAATAATGGGACTTTTGATACTTCAGGATACACAATACAACCTGGGGAAACATTAGATGAATTTAATTCGTTATTGATGAGAGAATATTTATACTTATTAATTTATGCGGAATGGAATTTTATTACAACATACGTTAGTGGTGGTACTTTATCGCCTGAATGGACTGCTGATACACCAGCTATGGTAGCTTCGCAAAACCCATTAGGCCATTCTTTATATACTAATTATATAAGTAAATTATTAGCGACACCGTCAACCACCATTTTAAATACTATATTTGCTAATAGTGCTACACCGTCTGGTTACGTACCTTTTGAAAGTACACCTGCCAGTGGAAACATTGATTGCGAAAGTAGAATTTACAAAAAGGGACAAAGCATATCTGCAAATGCAACGTGGAATACTGCTAAGTTTATTAATGATGGAAAAGTTTTACCACCTATGACATGGGCAATGTTTGTTTACGATAAATGTAGGATAGTTGGTAAAGAAGATCCTAGATGGACTATATCTAATACTACTGACTCATCAGTGGCGGATATATATTTCAATAGTAAGTATTTAACATACCTTTTTAAAGACCCAGGAAAGTATGTGATCACATTAGAACTTACGGATAACAATGGGAATAAATATAAAAAGGATAGAAATATTCTAAACATAAAAGAGGTAGCAATATCTTAAATTTAAAATAACAAAGAAAATGGCAATTAGCGTAACAGAAATTTTAGGAACGGATTCATTATCAGGATCAAGATTAGTTATCAATGATAACTTTAATGTTCTTGCTAGTGAAATTAATTCTATGGAGGTGTATTTTGCACCATCAGCCGGTACAATTACTAATTTAAATAATTTATCTACAGAAGCATTAAGAGTAGGTTTAAGTACCATATTATTGGATATTAATGCAAGCACATTTGATATTCTTACTAATGTTAAAATGACCGGAAATTTAAATATGACTGGTGGAGGAATATTTAGAAACGATACTAATCCTACGACATTAAATGATACAGGCCAATCAATGCCTGCAACTAGGAATGTTGGGGCAACTGGTGCAATTCCACCTTATTCATTAAATAGAGTTGGAAATTCAGATACTGTAAATACATTAACCCTTGCTTTATTTAATGGAAGTATAGGTCAAGAAATATTTTTTGTATATGCACAAGCAGCAACAGGATTGGTAAGAATAAATGGTGTTTCAAATAACCTAGTGTTAACTAGTGCAGGTACTAACTTGGACTTAACTGCATTAGGGCAGAGTGTACACTTATTATGTATTGACAATGGATCAGGCGTAGGCGTTTGGTATGTTGTTGGTGGAACAGGATATACAGTATCATAACAATAAAGAATTAACACATGGCAACAACGCCCTTAATTAGAACACCACAAGCAGACGGTGGAACATTTTATACGTTCTCATCATCAGCTAAAGACTTATCTAGGACTCTAAATAATGATGATCTTAAATTAGTCTTTTCTAAGTTTGTGCTTCTTAATCTACCAGACTTTGATCGATTAGATCCAAACACATTTAGTAATTATCAAAATTACATGCAGTTTGATACTATTGACGGTTCTATTTGGAACGGTGGCTTAAAGGGAGACCCTAATGTTAACTTTACACAGAGTCTTCAAAATTATGCATTAAATTTAGAGGAACTTATTATAAGTGATGCAACATATGATAACACTACTAATTTAACAGTTACAGAACGAGTATTTTATAAATGGCTTAAAGAATGTGGGGCTATGAGATTTCGTGAAGCTACTGCATTAGAGAAAGCTGGTAGTGTAACAACTAAAAGATTTGTTGAAGAAGATGAGGCTACATCAGGAACTAGACAGTATAGAAGAGTAGTTAAATATATTGGTGAAATTGATATTGTAAATAATGTAGATAAAGCAGGAGAAGCTTATACTGAGTTATACATTAATGTACCAACAGAGGTCGGTGGAACACCTACAATACTCTTTAATACTATATCTGATACGAATTATAGTCCATCACTAAAAATACAAGGGTCAAGTGAATTTATAATGGGGAGGAATGCTGCATCTGTACATCCGCAAGGTTTAGATATAGTTGCATTTTATGATTATGATCAACAATTAGATGGTTTAGGACCAGCAGGTTATACAGATCCTAATGCTGATTGGATGGGTCTAGGACCAGCCACAACGGTTAATACAGTAGACTCTTATTTTACTGAACCTACTACTTTCGAGAGTGTACTTAATGCTAACATTGTAAAATATCCTGCAGATTATGGTAACCCACCGCCTGTAGGCTATAGCGGATCTGCTTATGTAAGATCTCAATTAGATGGAATTTCTGTAGATTTTAACCCTAATGATTATCAGCAAATTGTATCTGACCAAACAATAAGTACTATACCTCAATTTAACGGTAATGGTTTATCAGAATCATTTGAATTTAATTCGGTTCTGGTTTATTATGATATGGTAGACTTAAGTGATTCTAGCAAAACAACGACGAACTTATATGGTCTTTTAATCCTGGATAATGTTACACCTACAACTGATGGTGGTTATATTCAAAGATATCCAAAATATAAACCTAATCCAACAACTGGGCAAAATGGTAATAGTTATGGATTTAAAATAAACTTAAGATTTGATGCATCACCAGGTACGTCTGGTATTGATACAATCGTTAATGATTATAATACGTTTTCTATGGGATTATTTTCAGATGCGTCTGCTCAATTGCAAACGTCTGCTCAAATATTTCAGAGACAGCAATTAGAAATAGCTGATATTGAAACACGCCTATTATCAGTAGAAAATACATTAAATTCAGTATCAACATCAGCATTCTTACAAGCACAGATTAATAATATGCAAACACAGATTGATAATGCATCTTTAGCTTTTGCAAGTAGTACTACATTGTTAGATTTAATTGCTAAAAATGCTGATGAGATTCAGGCATTAGCCAATGGTCAAGTTTCTAGTACATTACAGTACAATACAGATGTAGTACGACAAGGAACTGGTATAACTATTAATACTAATACCCCTAATCAAATACAAGTATCTAATAATGTCCAAGCATACAATTTAATGGTTCCATTAGATAATAATGATATTCAAATTACAACTACTGCACCTCTTAATTTAAATGTAGTATCACCACAAGTATTTGTAGATTTAGTAACATATACTAATATGCTAAGGCTTGATACTATTAACACTGCAGGGGGTGATTTGTTAATTTATATAGATGATACTGATATTCAATGGAGAACTGGACAAACAGTCAGGCTAACATTCAATAATGTTCCTCTAATAGGATCAAGAAATATTAAAATTTATACAGACGCTCCTAGTAGATTAAATGGAGGTTCGTTTGGTAAATTGGCTGCAAATATACCAAATGCGTCAATTACTACACAACCTATAATAGATTTAATTTGCACCGAGCAAGGTGTATTAAATTTTGCATACGATATAGTAAAATAAATAATAAAAGTAAACCTAGAGAATGGCTGAAAATAATTCAATACAAACACTACTACCTGAGCTGTTAAGACTTTTTAACAATTCATTGGAGAGCTTCGAGAAAGTGAATCAAGCTATTACTTCAAGTAGAGATTCCGTGACGGTTAATATACAAAACCAAAACGGTACTAATTCTCGTGTCACTATTCCAAGTTTTGGTTATTTAAAAAATTCAGTTGATAGATTACAAACAAATATTAATACTATAACTAATTTAACTGGTTCGGATAGCTCTATTAGATTAGCAGATGGTACCTTTAGAAAATTAGTATTAGCTAAACTTCCAACAGAGGCCGCTGATTTAACTACAATGACTTCTGTTAATGAATTTAGTGTTAAGCCTAATTGGTTTTTTGAAGAATTAATTAATCCTTTATTATTTGTTTCTTTTGATATAACTGGGCAGGCTCCAATTGATACTGAAAGAACAATTGTTAAAAGATTTATATTAGATACTAATACACAAAGCAAAATAAATTTCTTTGATTCAAATTACAATGGAATTGCAAACATTGACTATAATACCTTTTTACAACAAATAGTTGAAAAAAATATTTCTTATGTATTAGATGAAGCTGTTGTAGACTTACCACCTAGAGATTTAAGATATTCCGGTAATTTTGGTGTAACTAGAATTGGTGAAGAAAGCGTTACAGAAACCGTTAATGGTGTTCAGCAAACAACAGTTCAAAAATTATATAAACTTAACAAAACATTTTATTCTGATTCGGAAGCTGATTTTAATGATACTGTTCAACTTAAAGTTGGTGATAGTTTAGAAGTAATATCAGATCCTATAGATACACGATATACAGTAACACAAATTGATACCAGTACAAACTCAATTATAGTAAGATTACAAGAAGGCAGTAGGACTATAAGTATTGGTGCTGATATTTTAAAAATAGGATCGTCTCTTAATGAAGAATTAGCGGTAGATGTTACTGTTGGATTTGGTGAAAGATGTGTAACTTTTATTAAACCTATTGATCCAGATTCTAAAATACCTGCAGTTAATTGGTCACCAGGTAGTGGTTTTTATACTAATGATTTAAACACAATAGATGCATCAGGTAACCAACAGTCTTTAGCTGATTATTACCAACAGAGTGCGGTAGATTTTGGAAGATATTTATTATCATTTGCACAAGATAAGATACCTACCAGTAAGGAAGGGTTAACACCTAATGCGCCTAGCATTGCATCTGATGATTTTAACGTATCTTTAATAAATGGACAGATTAGTAATTCTGATGCAATTGTTCAACTCAAGGATTTAAATAATCAAAAAAATACTATTCAAGCTACTTTAACAGAGCTTGATACTGCAATAGCACAAAGCAGAACTAAAATACAAACTACAAATTACTCTACTGAAGTAGAAAGAGATGCTGATAAAAATGCTTTGCAAGGCCTTATTACTGAAAGAGGATCACAATCTAAACTATATTCTTCAGTAGTAACTGAAATAGATTCATCTGCACAAGACAATTCTGTTAATAGCGTAACACCTAAATATAGAGTTAGAGGATTTTGGGCAATGCCCGAAGAAAAATCGGCTCCAGCTACTGGGGTACAAGATATTGTTAAATTTAAATATAGATATAGATATTTATCAGCTGACGGTGCTGCAAATGCAGTAGACCAATTTACATTTACAGATGGTAGTGGAACAAGCCAAGGTGCATTTTCTAATTATGTAATAGTGGATAGTGTATTAAGACCAAGGACAAAAAATCCGATAACTGGATTATACGAATGGGTTCCAATTGATGATGATAATGCAGATTCAATAAATATTAATCAATTAGACATCCCTATTAGAAAAGGCGAACAGGTAGAGATACAAGTAAAATCTATATCCGAGGCTGGGTGGCCATCTAATCCTTTAGAGAGTGAATGGAGTAATTCAGTAAGAGTAGAGTTTCCTGCCGATTTAAGTTCTGATAATGCCATTGAATCTATACTTGCCCAAAACCAAGAAGATCTTGCGAAAGTTTCACTGGAAGAAGATTTAGAGGCAAAAGGTTTAAATACACACTTAAGTAGTTCATTCACTGCAAACGAAACATATTTCGCGCATTCGTCTCCAGTCATTGCATCAGGATTTTTATCAGAAAACCAAACACCAATTGATTTATTTAGTAAATTAAATGAAATGCAAAGCCAATTAGATTTATTTGCAGAAATATTAAGTAATGCACAAGGTGAATTAGTAACTACATTAGTAGATGATCAAGGTAATACGATTAGTTTAAGAAGAAATTCTGTAACTAAAGTTTTTGCTGGTTTTTATTCGCAGGAGGTTAATGGTTTAGATGACCCAAGGGGTGCTGTAATTACAAAAACTTATTTTATTAATATCGGAAATAGAGAACAAACAGTTCTTCAATTATTGTCTAGAATTACAGGAAATAGAAGTAGAATGGTTAAACAATCTGAAAACCCTGGATATAATATTGCTGACATAGAAAATGGTTCAACTATTTTACCAGCTACATATTCATGGCTAGATGATAGTGCAATTAATCAAAAAAATGGGAGAGCTACATATAGGGCAGATGATCAAGATTATAATACAATTAGAAAATATGATCTTACACCTATACTATTAACAAACCCAACAGTAACAGCAACTACTAAATATGGCCAAATGGTTTCCACTGCACCATATCAATCTACACAAAATAGAAATCAATTTATTTACAGTAGGTATAGCGATGTATCAGCTGATGCAAACTTTTATAATTATGTAAATCCAGCAAGCAATTATACATTTAATTTAGATTTACTAGAAAATTTTAATGATACTTCTTATAATGCTAATGCTATTCCAGCTACAGAGTTTATCTGGGCAGGTGGATTTACTGCTTTAGGGTTTCCTACTACATCAGCTGCATACCCTATAAATGATGATGTTTTAGGTATTTCGATTGCTCACCCTTTTGTACAGACTTTTGCTGCTTATCAAGCTGCATATGAAAGTTTAACCGGTGACACTGCTACCTTAGCAGGTTTATCTGGGAGTGCTGTTAATTGTACTACAAGTTCAGGTAATGGTACTGCTGCTGTATTATTTAGACAATCTAAATTTGCCCCATTAAAGATAGACGATTCAAAAGGAAAGGAGCAAGCAATATATTTAAATGAAAATCTAACTGATCTTGTTGCATTATCAACAACTATTAACCCTAATTTTGATACAGGGCAATCTCTTCAAGCTAGCCCATCAATGACAAGCGCTGCACTTAATCCTCTTTGGTTGTCAACAGATCCTGATTATGTTAATTTTAGTAGAAATTCAAAAAACTCATTTGATGGTTTTGACCAATACACATTAGGAAAAAAATCAGTAGGTTCTTATTTATTCATATCTGCTGATGAACATGAAAATATTCAAGTAGATGGCGATTCTATACAATCAAAAAAATTAGTTCAATTTGGACAACAAAATTCATTAAATATTCCATTAGTATTTCAATATAGAATGACTGATTACTTTGGTGTAACTACCGGTAGCGGTTTAGGTAATATTGGTGGTGATTCATCAGGAGGAACTGTTAATTTAACTTATGCAAAGAAAATAGGTTTTGACATTTATCCTAATAATTCTGACGTGTACCAATTTGATATTGAGGTATTTGCAAAATATAGATCTGATAGATTAAGTATTGACGTTTTCCCTAAAGCAACTGTTACTAAAGGGCTAAATGATTTAGAGAAAGTAGTGGCTGGACTAAGGCCTTCTGTCAATCAAACTAATATTAGTAGAGCTAATGCTGGAGCTAATCTTACTAACGTTGACGGTGGTAATGGGCCTATAGCTTAATTTATTTTAACTTTATCTTTAGTGAATAAATAAAAAAAGTGAAAGATAAATGGCTGAAAAACTGCTTGATAAAGCATCATATAGTGTAGTTAGAACTAATCCTAAATTAACTGCTAATGTTAAAGTTGTATCCGATGGAACGGATATTTACTTAGAATCTTTTAGTGCTAATACTGCACTATCAGGCCAAAGATATAAAGCATTTAAAGTAGACGGTAGTAATACCTATGATAGAGATGTCTTTAGATTTTTTAATAGTGGAAAATTTCCATTAGAGTCTGCGTATGAAGTTTTTCAAGAATATGAAGATACTGCTGTATTATCTGAATATGGCAACCAGTATGAAATGTTTTATGGTGCTGGTACGAGATCTGTTGCATCAGAATCCTACCCACAGAGTTTAGGAACTTTAGCACCATTATGGTTAAATGAACAAATACCCAATTATTTTGTAATATTTAGATTAGATAACCCAGCTGCTGTTAATAATGTTATTGCAGCAAATGAAAATTCAGGCTCAACTGATGCACAAACATCAGCAAGATTTAATAAAAATGTTTTAGAAAATTGTACAGCAATCAAAACTTTTGATTTAACTGAAGGTACTGCATTAGGTTCTTATATAAGAAATTATAGAAATCAAGAAGAGTTTCCTGAAGTCCCCTTAAATATAAGTTGGCGAAAAGACCAGCCTATCTTATGGAATGGAATATCATATAAGAATGGTGGTTTTACTAGTGGCGGGGCTTATGCATATAGTGATTTAATTACTAAGGATGCTACTATATTACAAGACGAGTTTATTTTTACACAAGGGTTTCAAAATAATGGTATTTTGTTAGCTAATTTATTAAACTTAGAATTTTTATTTGATGATCATAATGCACCAGATTATTCTATTAATAGATATTTTGGTATGTATGTCAATGAAGTAGAAGAAGGAAACTTTGATTTATCAGGAATTGGGTTTTTTAAAAATACTGAAAAAAGCCAATTACCTGATATTAAAACTATAACTGAAGTATCTCAATTTTTAAATACTTCATTTGAAATGACTAATGAAGAAGGTATTTTACTTTTTTTAGATCCTAATAAAACAACTACCGTTACTGGTGTACCTACGCCTACGAGAGTTAACGAAGTTGAGTCTGTTTTTTATGTAAAAGATAAAGAAGATGATTTTCATACTATTAAGAAAGGCTCTTTATGGAATAATAATCAGATAAGATTATTTGATAAAAAAATAGATATATCATTGCTAACTGGTTATAAACAACCTGATACGTTTGCTAATGCATCTATTATTAAACATGAAGGTTATGCTCAAATGTATTTAGAAATTACAAATAATATACAAGACGGTGCTAATATATCTTTTTATGATGGCTCTGATTTAACTGGTACTATATTTGCAAATGAATCGTTAGTAACAGTTCCTGGTACATCATTTCAAAATTTCTTTAATCCTAACGGGACATTACAAGAAGTTGCACAAGCTATTACATCAGCTATTAATAAAGGTATAAATGAAAACGATAGGTTTTTTACCGCGAGTTACAATGATAGCACAGTTTATATTAAATCAAGATTCAGCGGGTCTAGATTTAATCAATTAAATTTTAAAATAGATATTGCCTATCCTGAAGTTTTTAATGATATAATTTCTTATCCTATTACATCTGTAGCAGAACCTCAAAAATCATTTGTCGGTGGAAACGATGTATCTAATAGTTTACTTAAAGTAGAGCTCGGTGATCAAGATAGATTTATAAAAGGTAATTTTGTTCAAACTACTGGTGGGTTTGCTACTATTGGTGATTGGGTTCCTTATACTGAAGAACCTATTTATAATCCTGCTAACCCAAATGAAATAATAGGCTATACTGATATTAATAAGTATGTTATTATTACGTGCAATGATGATCAGATAATGGTTACGAGATCTAATCAAGTTGCTTTATATTCTGATTATAAACCTTCTTTTGGTAGATTTTCATTTTTTGATGTTAGGGATTTTGATGTTGATTTTTATAGTAATCTGTATAGTGAAGAAGGTGAACTAGCATTTGAGACCTCACACTATAATGAAACTGTTGTGGGAAGTGCAAATCCTATTATATACACAGGAATAAGCTCTAATCCAGAGGTAAGAGAGTTTTATGACAATGGAGGTTTCTTTAACCTTATCGGTTTATTAAAAGATTCTGATCCAGAAAGTGATACACAAGGTTATATTAAATCTGAATATATTAGATTGGAGGAAAACTTTTTAACTTCACAGGCATCGGCTTCTAGAATTATTCCTTATATTAATAAATGGTCATGGGTTAACGATGGTAAAGATGTTAGAAATCACCCCTATAGATTAGATTTATCGGAAGCATTTGGCATTAATAACTTTGCACCGTCTAAGTGGGATCGTGGCCAAGTAGCAAGTGGATATACTCATGAATGGTATTATTTATGTGAATTTCCTAAATATTTTAAAAAGAATGCTATAGCAAGTTCTTGGAGCTATATTGATACTGCGCCAACCGATAATTTAATAACACCTAATTTAATAACAGGCATTCCTGATGTTACACTTGGTACGTTTCAGCGGGTAGATAAGGATTATTTTAATGATTATTTTATTGTACAGCGATTTAATAATGCAACTAATGGTATTGTTGAAATTGATAGGCAATTAAGATATGGTAGATTTAATGGTGGTAATAGTAATAATTTTGCAGAATCATTTTTAAGAGGTGTTAGAATTATTGCAAAACCAAAGGCAATAGGAACAGAGAAACCTGACTTTAATGCAAGATCTTTATCATATGTACAAGACGGCTCATTTAATGACTATAGGTTTTCTGCTATGCTAGTTCCTAATTTACCAAATAAACCTGAAACAGAAATTAAATTTATTAAAAATGATAAATGGAAAACTGTTGTAATGTTAATTTCAGTATCTTTTAACGAACCGTGTATTACTGGGTCTGTGATAAATCCTGAATCCATCATTGATAGAACTAGTTTATATTCAGCAGAAAGTAAATATGTAGTTGATTCACAATGTGCCCCAGTAGGTGCGCCATCTGGCCCTTATACTTATTTGGATGGAATAATGCAAGGGGCAATTAATTTTTCATCATCAACATTTGATTCAACTAATCAAACATTTATTATACAAGGTGTACCTGATGTAAACGATATACCTACTAGGTTTTTTGATGATATTACAGTTGGCTTAAATGGAGAATATGCTAGTATTAGATTTATAGTAAGCGGTAATACATACATAATAAGCGGTATAACTCAAATTAATTCGCAAAATGAATTAGTAGCTACTTCTGTAACACAGAATGGTTTACCTTGGCCTATACCTAATTTTATTCCAAATAGTTTAGACTCAAGATCAGCCACATACCAAACTTTAGGTGGTGGTTATAATGCATATACAAATAGATTAAGTAATATTGGTTTTGCTGAAATATTTGATGCGGTTAATCAAGGTAATCCAAATGTAATTTATGAAACAATAAGTAATGATGGTAAACTAATGTTAAACAGTGATGGTACATTAGCTCAAACGTTTGGTATAGAGTTAAGAGCACAAGCAGATATTCTTAAATCTGTATATGTAGGTGTGCTACCAGATCCTGCAAAACCTACTGCGTTTAACTTAACTGATGTTATTGGTTATGATCTTTCTTTACAGAGGAAACCAAGAATAACTCCTATTGCTAGACACGCAGGCTATTATCAACCTACGGCTTTGTCAATATTATCATTTAGGGATCCTTATGAAAATATAGATTTTAGTAGTAGTTTTACTGGTTCAACTGGTGCTACTGGGTCGAGTAATATTAGTGATGAGGTTTATAAATTAAAGGTATTAGAATTATGTAAATGGTGTAATACTCAATTTAATAGCTCTGATATTAATTTTGGACAATTACAAAACTTCTTTTATCATAAGGTAAATGAACAAGATCCTTCAACTGTTTTGGAGCTTTCTGCTGATTCTGCATTTCAAAGTTTATACCCTCTTATTAATGAAATAGGAATTGATTATAAAGATTTTTATGCATTCTCTTCTAACTGGGAGCCTTCGTATTTTATTAAGAGTATAGACAAAACTTTAATTGAAGATGTTATTGGTACAAGATCAATGAAAGAAAAGAAATCATTCTTTGGTTCTAAATACTTAAAAGTCCCAGAAGAAATAATTTTAGAAACATTTATACCAGACCCTTTATTTAAAGGTGCAATCAAACAGCCTAGTTTAATTAACGGTACTTTTATGCACCAAGATATATCATCAGTTATTATAAACAAACCTGTGATAAACACAAATGGAGTATTAAATACTAGATCTATTAAGAAAAAACCTTCACCTCCTGTTATTAATTTTTTCTTATTGATTGAAAAAAGATTAAAAGAGTTTTTATTCACACCTATAAAGGCAGAGTTTATAAAATACATAAATCCTTTATATGGGTGGGGTGATTTAGAAACTTTAGACGATGATGTGAATAGATATATAGAAGAAAATATACTTAAGCTTTATAAAATAGGTAAAGTTGATTTTTATACATTAGCCAGCCGTACTAATACTCCTTCAGATTTTACAACTGCTGAATTAACTAATGCTGAAAAGATAACTGCTGGATTAAGAATTAATGAGAATGTTTCGTCAAAAACATTAAATACTAACCCATTTGATTTAAGGCTAATATATAATAAAAGAACAGGTTTCTCTGAATCGTTTGGTTTTAGTGTTACGATAGTTAAAAAATAATAGAAAAGAAATGCCAATCACTATACAAGAAATAATTGCATCAGACACTATTTCACAGTTAGTTGATAAAACTAATTTTAACTTTGACCAATTATTACTAAATGGTGGTGGACCTGCTGGACCTATAGGACCGGCTGGCCCAACTGGTCCTGCTGGTGGAAGAGGCCCTAAAGGAACTACGTGGTATGAAGATGTTTCTATTAGTGCACCTGGAAATACTCCTATTGCAGTACCACCGACTGCTACTCCATTAGAAGGCGATTATTATTTACAATTTGATGGTTTAGTTTGGGAGTATACTGGATTAACTTGGAGCGCAACTAATATAAACTTAACAGGGCCAACAGGGCCTGCTGGACAGGATGGTGGATTCGGTGAATATTTTGGGCAAGGGACATTAGTAAATTTAAATACTTTAACACCAACACCAGTTGGTGGTGGTGGAACTGGGGCAAATGCATCTAACCAAGGTATTCCTACAATTGGAATAGGTTTTGTTGCAAGTAATGCATCACAGGTTGGAGGTATTACAAGAAATGCTGCTTATCAAATAACTGATACTTTAGCAACTACTATTGCTTCAGATGAAATTTCTTTATTAATACATCAGAAAAATCAAAATGCAACCGCTATAAGATTTATGGGTGGTGGGCTTGATCCTAATGAAAACTATTCACAAGGGCCGTTTACAAATTTTGCATCACTTGCTGTTATGCCTGATGATGGTTTAATATTTAATATACCTAAAAGGGCTACTTTACCTGGTAATAATACTGATGTTAATGGATTTACTATTACATCACCAGCACGAGGTGCTGTAGTAAGAATGGGTGGTCAGGTTAATTTATCTTCAGGTAGTAATAATAACCCTTATACGTTTGGTGGAGAAAATGGAAACTTTAATATTACAGTAGGGGCAGAGTCGGGCGGAGGAGGAAATGGAAACCAATTACAACTTGTAACACAAGGAGCTACTGGTTCAACCCAAATCCTTGCAGGTAATAATATTACTGTACCAAGTACAACACTATCAACAGGGAAGATTTTATTTACTGCCGGGGAAATTCATAGTGTTACTAGTGGTAGTTATACTGTTAATTCAGCAGGTAGTATAGATTTAGAATCTGCTGGCAATGGAAGATTTATTGGTGGTACTACTTCAAGCTTATCTCTAAATGCACAAGATATTGTTATCGGTATGGGTACAAGTAGTGTACCAACTAGAGGTATATCAATAGGAACAACCGCTAACCCTTCTACAATAGGTATTACTACTAACGGTGCTCAAGAGGCTGGGGTTGCTATATCATTAAAAACTTATGGAAATAGTTCGACTACTGGTACTATATCCATTATAGCTGATAACCCAGGTGTTAGTGGAGGTGTAAGTATAAAAGGTGGTTCCGATTCAACTAAAACGGGGTATATAGATATTGATTCTAATAATGCTAACCTGACACTAGCAAGTAATTTAGGTAATACTATACTTAGTACTTCTGACGGATCTGATATTAATACAAGAATTGAATTAGCTTCTCCAACTGGCCTAATAACTATTGGTGGTAATGGTAATATTGTTCCAATTGCACCAAGCAATAGCCCGTATAAAGCATTGCTACAGATTTATACACAGGCACAAGGCTTTCAATCCCCAACAGCAGGTAACTTATTAAATAGGGTAGTTATTGGTGATGGGGCTACAGGGAGTGCAAATCTATCTGGCCTTTCTCCTTTCTATGGCGGTTCTGAGTTGTCAGGTGTACATGCTCCTTTCTATGGAATGGGATCGACTGTAGGTGATGTAGAGTTCATGGGAGCATTTAACATTACTGGGGGCCTACGTAATGATGGATATCTCCCAGGAAGTATATACATTTCAGGAGGAAAGGAAGTAGGTGCGTTTGCTAGCAGACCATCTAATGCGATTTTTGATTCAAGTGTTGGTATATGGTCTAATGCCGCTAATGCTCCTTCTGCAGGTGGAACGGCTCAAGTGGCTAGAGGAACTACTATTGGCCTAAACAAGCACGGTGAAACTGCGCTGTTATTAGGAACACCGAATGGGCCCAATGTTGTTGGTCGTACTTATTTGTATGGTTTACCTTCAACAGAAATGACAGGTTTTGGACAGAGCCCACAAAACGCTATAATGAACGGATCAGATAGCACTCTATATGCTGGTGTAAATATTGGTGATTATCGTAGAGGTAGACAAACTTTTAAGGTATGGGGTGATTATAATGGTATGCCCTATATTTCAGTATTTGACGGGGCATTCTCAGGACCAACTATAGAAAATCAAACTTTTTTCAGTGGTGCACAAACATGGAGTACTAAAAGAACAAATGCAGGTACCAACAATGCAGATGATGATTTAGCATTTAAATATAAATATCAATGGTCAAGAACAGGTCGTGTTGTGACTGGTTCGGGTCTTGTTAAGCTTTATGTCAATTGGGATGGCGGAAATAATAATGGTACATCAATAGCAGATGGTGCAATGTTTACACCAGCGAATTCTGGCTTTAATTCTCAAATGAAAATTGGTCCAATACCACTCCCTATGCAAGTTAATAGGACTGGTGGAAATAGAACTGATACCACTTCCTTTGCACTTTCCAACCTTGCTGGTATACAAGCAGTTAATATTGCAGGCGCTGTTACAAGTAAGTTTGATTTTGATAATCAGCAAACTAACTTACTGGGGACTAACAGAACTTTAGTAAATGGGACAATTAGTGGAATTAGTTTTAATGGACCTTTTCCAACAGGCGATGTTAGAGGTGGTTCAGCCACAACTGATAATGGGACGAATCCAGCTACAAATGTTAAATCAGAATTTATGTGGCTTAGTGTATTGAGTGCTTTCAGTAATTCATACCAAATGCTTGGAACAACTTATCATGGAATGTATGCGCCAATAATGTCATTTACATTTACTTATGAATTAAACGAATAAACCTATAAATAATTAATAATATGACAAAAAAAGAAATAAAAGAACTTAATGGATTTATAGGACGCTATAGAGAAATTCAGCTATCTTTAGATTTAATGCAAAAAAGTATTGAGAGTTTAGCAAAGAAAAGAGATGGGCTTTTTGAAGAAGTAGATTTAATGAAGCTAAAAGAAAAAAGCTTTATGAATAAAATAGTAAAAAAATATGGAGCTGAAGAAGTTACTCCTAATAAGCTCTTAAAGTATATAAAGGAATGATATTAATAGTTAAAAATATTCTTGGTATTCTGACAGACCCAAAGAACACTAGGATGTTTTTATTGGGAGGAATTGTAGTATTATTATTTTTATTGCTTAGGCAGTGTAACGAAACTGAACAAGCAAAAGGTGAAGTTACTAGATTTCAAAATAATCTATCAGCGGCTAGTGATACTATTCGTAATTATATAAATGAGAATGGCGAATCAGTTGGAGAAATTAAAGGTTTAAATTTATCATTAGAAGAACTAAGAGATAGTTTAGAATATGAAAAGGGTAGACCGCCTATAACAATTGTAAAATATAAAACGATTGTAGAAGAAAGAATTGTAGAAGTTCCAGTTAAAACAAACGACACTATTGTTAAACAAGATGGTGTGGAGTTTAAATCAGTATTAAGTTTTAATTCTAAAAGTAATTGGGAAAAGAGCTCAAGATTAATTGATGTATCTTTACCGTATACATTTACTGATAGTTTAATATTTGGTTCTGCAACAATAGGATTAAAACAAAATATATGGTTAGATGCAACTTTATCACAGGATCTAAACACGAAGGAGGTTTTTATTAAATTAACTTCTGATTATCCTGGTACGACATTTAATAATACTCAAGGTATTATGATTGATCAAAATAGCCCT
>TARA_R110002050_G_scaffold69507_12_pt1 | contig 33271 bp, 27 predicted proteins | sample TARA_R110002050 | Tara Oceans TARA_R110002050 (sample SAMEA4396988) | marine metagenome | biome: Polar Biome; feature: [DCM] deep chlorophyll maximum layer (ENVO:01000326); material: water (ENVO:00002006), including particulate matter (ENVO:01000060) such as... | depth 25 m
ATCTTCTTCCGTAGGATAGTCTGGCCAAATCTCTTCGATTGATTCATAAATTTCCCCTCCTTCTTCCTCCATGGACTGTAGGTTCTCTACAACCTCCAAAGGTGCACCGGTTCTAATTGAGTAATCTATCAATTCGTCTTTTGTTGCGGGCCAGGGTGCATCACTTAGGTATGATGCCAATTCTAATGTCCAATACATCGTAATTATTTATTTTTAATATTTTGCAAAAGTAATTTTTAAACTGAAACAGCCAAGTTTTTTTACATAAAATTTATCTAATAAAGTTTCAGATATATCGCTTTAATAATTTGATAACGAAGAATTAACGAATTTATTAGTCACCTTTCTCTGGAATCCACTTTATTTCCTCAGCATGCACATCATACGACAATTTCCGTGCCAATACAAATAGAAAATCGGAAAGTCTGTTAATATAGGATAATAAAATGTCGTCAACTGGCTCAAAATCGTTCAATTGGGAAACCAAACGCTCCGCTCTACGGCAAATGGTCCTTGCAATATGACAATATGACACTGTTGTATGTCCGCCGGGCAATATAAAATGGGTCATAGGTGGCAATTGCTCTTCCATTTGGTCTATTTCTTTTTCCAGAACGTCTATATCCCCATTGTTAATTTTAGGAATATTCAATCGGTCTTTACCGTTTTTTAATTTTTCTTTCTTGGGATCAATGGCCAAAAGGGCTCCTATGGTAAACAGTTTCTCCTGAATTTTTATCAATACCTCTTTGGAGGATGTCTCCATTGGGTGGTCCCTGATCAATCCGATCCAGGAATTGAGTTCGTCCAAGGTGCCATAACTTTCTATTCGGATATGGTGTTTGGGTACGCGCGTACCGCCAAACAGAGCTGTTGTGCCATCATCGCCTGTCTTGGTGTAGATTTTCATTCCGGTCAATGTATATTAGTTTAAGGAATATTTATTTTATGGATAATAGTAGAGGGTAGGGCTGGTCAACACTGCTTTCTGTTTGGAAACCGGTCTTCTATTGTTTTATCCTTGGTCTTTGGACTTACTTCTATCCTCCCGCTTATAATCTTCCATGAATTTTCTTGATTTTCGGTCTCTTGATTTTCTTTTGGTAAACCCTTGGGCAACAAAGAAAACTACTACTAGTACAGCAAATACTATGTAAATTACGTAGTCCATAAGTCCAAATTTTTAGAGTTTCTTTTGCTTCTTTAAAAATACGGGTTTAAATCCGAATCTTAAAATGCTCCTTAACCTGTTCCCTTCTAAAAAATACCAGGCCACAGTAAAAAAGGTCTATGGTAACCCTTACTTGGTCCAATTCCTTTATACTACTCCATAGTTTCCCCGTATCTTTTGTTTGGTATATATTGTTAATGAAAACAACGGTATCGTTGGTGATACTACTGTTCTGAACAATTGTTTTATTTACCATTGCCAAATCCAAACGATCAATATATATTAATTCGTCGGAGGTGTTGGTGAAAGTTACTTTTTTAAAATATTGCGATAATTCTTTTTCCAAGGCAATATTGGTAGGTGTCAAATGTATCGTGTGAAGATCAAAATACGAGATTGTCTTAAACAGAACATTATGGGATTTTGAAGGTCTATACCGAGGGTCGGCGTAAAGACATTTTGTTATATACCGGTAAACAAAAGGGGAGTGTATCCCGTGCTGGTTCTTGGATGTAAGCCTGAACTTTATAAATGCGAATAGCTTAAATAACATATTATACTTTGAAAGGACAGGATTTATTCGTCCATGGACATGGAAAGTTCAAACCAGCGTTCCGTTTTTGTCTCAATGGCATCCGTAATTGTTTTGAGCTCAATGGACAATTGGGAAATATCCTCACCTGAAAGGGTACTGTCCGTAAACTTATTTTGGATTTCCACCTTTTTGGATTCCAATTTTTGGATTTCCTTTTCCAATTGCTTGTATTCCTTTTGTTCCAAAAAGGACAGCTTTTTTCCTGTTTCTTCCTCTTTCCAAGTGTTCTTTGTACTTTTTAGTTCGTTGGCTTTTTCCTTGGATGCTTTGTTTTCCTGTATGTTGCTATCCTCGTAAGTTCTGAAATCGGAATAGTTGCCAGGGAAGTCCTCAATTTCTGCATTTCCCCTAAAAACAAAGAGATGGTCCACTATCTTATCCATAAAATAACGGTCATGGGACACCACTAGAAGACAACCGGGAAAATCGAGCAGAAAACTTTCCAATACGTTCAAGGTTACAATGTCCAGATCATTGGTTGGCTCGTCCAAGATTAGAAAGTTTGGGTTTTGTATCAGTACGGTACACAGGTACAGTCGCTTACGTTCCCCTCCGCTTAATTTTTCTACAAAGTCATATTGTTTTTTCCGGTCGAATAGAAAACGTTCCAATAGTTGCTGGGCAGAAATTTGTTTCCCCTTCATCAAGGGAATGTAATCCCCGAATTCGCGAATGACGTCGATAACTTTCTGACCTTCTTTTATGGTAATGCCCTTTTGGGTGTAATAGCCAAACTTAATGGTCTCTCCTATGATGACCTTGCCGCTGTCCGGTTGTACGGAGCCACTCAGTATATTTAAAAAGGTAGATTTTCCTGTGCCATTTTTTCCTATAATGCCAATGCGTTCCCCCTTTAGGAAATTATATTCAAATTTGTCCAGAATGGGCTTGTTCGGGAAGGATTTGGATATTTTATGGAGCTCCACAATTTTGCTCCCCATCCGTTCCATATTAATTTCCAATTGTACCTCGTGTTCCTTTCTACGTTGGCTTGCCTTTTCCTTGATAGTATGAAAATCGTCGATTCTGGATTTCGATTTTGTGGTCCGTGCTTTGGGCTGCCTACGCATCCAATCCAGTTCTTTCTTGAACAGTATTTTGGATTTGTGCTGTTCCACGGCTTCTTGTTCTATACGGGCTTCCTTTTTTTCCAAATAGTAGGAATAATTGCCCTTGTAGGAATACAATTGTCCATTGTCCAGTTCAATGATTTCATTGCAGACCCGTTCCAGAAAATATCGGTCGTGGGTAACCATAAACAGGGTCATGTTTTCTTTGGCAAAATACTGTTCCAGCCATTCGATCATTTCCAGATCCAAATGGTTGGTAGGTTCATCCAAAATAAGTAGGTCTGGCCTGTTTATCAAGGCATTGGCCAATGCCAATCGTTTCTTTTGACCCCCTGAAAGTAGTCCTACCTTTACATCTAGATCTTCTAATTTTAATTTGAACAGGATTTGCTTGTACTGCGTTTCAAAATCCCATGCGTCATAGCGTTCCATAGCTTCAAAGGCCTTTTGGTAAGCGTCCGCATCTTCTGGATCCAGAAGGGCATGTTCGTAGTTTTGAATAACTTTTAATACCTCGTTGTCCGATGCAAAGATGGTTTCCTCAACGGTCAATTTGGGATCTAGGTCCGGTTCTTGTTCCAAAAATGAAATTCGAATGCCCTTACGGCTATTTATCTGACCACTATCCGATGCATCCTTGCCCGAAAGTATATTTAAAATGGAAGTCTTACCACTTCCATTTTTGGCAATTAATGCAATCTTCTGGTCCTTGTTGATGCCAAAGGAAATATTTGAAAAAAGTGACAGCTCGCCAAATGATTTGGATATGTTTTCAACGGTAAGTAGGTTCATCTAAGGTGTTATTTTAAACTAATGTGTTGTTGGAAATACTTCCATAAAAAAAGATATCTCACGCCAAGCATAATCCAAAGGGGTATTGCCAAGGGGGAGAACACCTGAACTTTGAAAATTGCCAATACCAAGGTCAAGCCCAATAGTCCCAACAGAATTAGTAAGTACTTGGGTAGCCAACCAGGAGCGTTGTTCTTTTTAACAAGGGTAAAGCCTACAATTAAATTTAACGGAAATACCCATAGGATATTAAAGTTGTTGGCCGTAGCCGTATGATCGGTAAAAAACCAAAGAAAAATCAGCAGGGCACCGGCCAGTCCTGTTACAAAAAACAGTATGGAGTCTATGACCCTGGATCTTACGTTATTCTTAAAGTCGATATAGGTAATGGTCAAAACAAACAATAACATTGCCAATATCCAAAATAGGGGGGAGGCTAAAAAATACTCCTTTCCCTTCTTTTTTACGGTAGTTAAAATTGATCTTTCCCTATTTACTAGATGGTGTTCGGACAATGTGGTATTGCCCAATTGTTCCATTACATAAATGGGTAAAAACATATGTTCCTTAATCGTAGCAGTTCTGTCTATTACTGCTCCCAACGCCAAATCTATACCAAAACTGGACCATGAATTGGTGGTTAGGTTTTGGTGTATAAGCTGCCTAAAGGTGTAATTTTTTTCCAAATGGCCTTCTTTAAAATTGAGGTTTTTACCCAGGGACTCCTGTAAAACATCCCCTATTTTAGTGGCGCAATTGTTAAAAAAGAAATCGTATTTATAATCCCTATTTTCCGGGCGATAATTATTTTCCAGATATTGGAACAATTTATTCTTTTCTGTGGGGGTAAGTTGCAAGAGCTGTTCTTTTACCCATCTATTTTCCATTTCGTAGGCGTACAAAAAATTGGGCATATTTTGCTTGCTTAGGGAATAGTACAATTTACCCATCGCAAACTCCACATAGAACATGGGCGGATCAAAATTAAAAGTCCCGTAATTATAAACCCAATCTATACCTTGGGTTGGATCCTGTATTCTGAAAGCGCTGTGACCGAAGGTGGTATATAGGTCACTGCCAGAACCACAGGTTAGAACGCTAATTTGGGATTCGGGGGATAATTCCCTTACCTGTGCCGCACAGTGGAACATCAGGCCCAAAAAAAATGCAGTAAAAAGAATCCTTTTGCTCATATACAATTGGGAGCCACTATTTTTTAAAATTACCAACGCAAATATCGAATAAATTATAGGATTTATGTGCCATAGACCAAGCTATTATAAAAAACAGGATATATTTTAACAGCATTTTTTAATAAATGGTATTTTTACATGACGATACCTAAGTTGCGATGTGCAAATGTTGGAGTTAAACCAAGTAAAATAAGACCTATGAAGCGTCATATACCCAATTTTATTACCTTGTTGAATATTTTTTGCGGTTGTATCGCCACTGTGTTTGCGGTTTTGAACAAGTTGGAGGTGGCCGCTTTTTTTGTCTTTTTAGGTATATTTTTTGATTTTTTTGATGGATTGGCAGCAAGGGCCTTGAATGTGAAAAGTGAGCTGGGGCTGCAATTGGATTCCCTGGCCGATGTAATAACAAGTGGCCTGGTACCGGGTATAGTAATGTTTCAACTATTGAGTATGTCTTATAGCGGAGGGTGGAACATTGGTCTTCAGGCCAATACACCGGATACCATACAGTGGGCTGTATTCAACATTCCGTTGATTCCCTTTTTTGGGTTCTTGATTACCTTGGCCTCTGCTTATCGCTTGGCAAAATTTAATCTGGATGAAAATCAGGTTTCCTCCTTTGTAGGGCTCCCAACACCTGCCAATGCATTGTTGATACTTTCCTTTCCCTTAATATTACTATATCACAACAATGATTTTTTAAATACCATAATTTTAAATCAATGGTTCTTGATCGGGACTACGCTATTGAGTTCGTATCTACTGAACGCCCCTATTGGTTTGTTTGCGTTGAAGTTTAAAAATTGGAGTTTCCGGGATAACGCCCTTCGCTATATTTTTATAGTGGTGAGTTTTGTGCTGATCCTCACCATTAAATTTATGGCCATTCCTGCCATAATTGCTATCTACATTATTAGTTCGTTAGTTAACCAAATGGGAACAAAATCCATTGGTTAGCCCATTTTTTAATTGATTATGGGGCTATGGGCAAAAAGTTCTGTAAAAGTGGGGACTTAAAATACAAGAATTAGGATTAGGGCCACAAGTGTTGTTCCTGACCCCAAATTACTGGCACTATAATTTTATTGTTGTCGTTTAAGGACTATATGTCCCTATGGAGGATAGTCCTTACATTCCTATGTTTGATCAGACATTTTTTCTTTGTTTTTTCGCATCTCTTTTCAATACCACCTTGGAGATATAGATACTTACTTGATAAAGGATTAAAATAGGGATTGCTACAATAATCTGGCTTACTACATCTGGAGGGGTTATAACTGCAGAAATAGTTAGAACCAATACCAGTGCAATCTTCCTGTATTTAATCAATATTTCGGGAGTTACCAATCCCAATTTGGTTAAAAAATATATGACGATTGGCAATTCAAAAATTAAACCACATGAAATTACTGAAATCCTTACGGTGGAGATGTACGATAGAAGATCTATTTCCCTTACCACAGACTCACTGATAGAATAGCCTCCTAAAAAGTTTATGGATAATGGGGCCACCACATAATATCCGAACAACACCCCCATAAAGAATAGGGAGGAGGCTATAAAGATAAATCCACGGGCATTCTCACGCTCATTGTTATGCAGGCCAGGGGCGATAAATTTCCAAAGTTCATAGAGTACATAAGGGAAGCCAATGATAAAACCGGCCCAAATGGAAGTCCAGATATGTGCGGAGAATTGTTCGGACATTTGCCTGCTCTGTACCGTAAATTCGGGTTGTGTATTACAAAAGGATTCACTAAAACCTAGCATCTTGGAAAAGTCACAAAACACGTGATAGGTAGGGAAATTGGGCATCATTGGGCCAAATATGACCGTATCAAAAATAAAACTTTTCATTAAAAAGGCTATCCCTCCAATAATAACTACGGCAAAAGTTGATCGTATTAAATGCCATCTCAATTCTTCCAAATGGTCCAGGAAGGACATTTCATTTGGGTTTTTAGTCGCTTTTGCCATTACAGTATGCCTGCTTTAATTAATTTGCATAAATGTACTATTTCCTTGTAGTTCTCCATATCAACAAGCCATATTTGTTATGTGCTATTGGACTGCATTTTTCATAAAGCCTTTAGGCAAGGGCATCCGAAGCTATTGTTTTAGGGGTATTGAGCTCGCCCAATGATGCCAACAGTTATTAATGTAATTATTTTTAAACCTTCAGCGGGGTGTACCATTTTTTCAAAAACTTCTTTGATTACGGATTTAGCGTTACAATTGGTGCGGATCTTTGACATTTGACTATCACGGGCTATAACATTTATACTTATTTGTAATTCATTACCTGGAGCAGCTTCTGGGGGATATTTTGCGAAGTCTTTTAAAGCCCTTGAGTTTCAATAGAAAGATAATCAGGTCATTCCATATGACCAATCGGGCCGTTCTGGTAGTGGAGGCCAAATTGTTAGGGCATGCTGGTTGCGGCCGCAACATAAAGAGTTCTATTATCAAATAGGAGAATTTGGTTTAAGTCCATTAGTGTGTACTTGGGTCCAAATTACAGGTCCATAATTTGGGTTTTAACAAAGCGGGTACCTGGAAGGTTTTATAAGGAAGAATGTGCTATAAATATCTGGTTGTTGGATATCTAAAAATATTATATGATAAGGGCTGCTAAGTGCTAAAAATCCAACTTTTTCCTGCGAAGTTCAAAATTCTGTCCCAAATATACTTTGCGGACCATTTCATCTGCAGCCAAGTCCTCGGGAATTCCTGATTTGAGGATGCCACCTTCAAACATAAGATAGGAACGCTCTGTAATGGCCAAGGTTTCCTGAACGTTGTGGTCTGTAATTAGGATACCGATATTTTTATTTTTAAGTTGGGCCACAATTCTCTGAATGTCTTCAACGGCCACGGGATCTACTCCGGCGAAGGGTTCATCCAATAAGATGAATTTTGGATCTGTGGCCAGGGCCCTTGCAATCTCTGTCCGTCTTCTTTCACCGCCCGATAAAAGATCGCCCCTGTTTTTGCGTATATGTCCAAGTCCAAATTCCTCAATGAGCGATTCCATCTTCATTAACTGTTCCTTTTTGCTCAATTTGGTCAATTGCAGCACGCTAAGAATATTTTTTTCAATACTCAATTTTCTAAATACAGAGGCTTCCTGAGCTAAATATCCAATGCCATTTTGCGCTCTTTTGTACATGGGGAAGCGCGTTATCTCCTTTTTATCCAGATAAATATTGCCTCCATTGGGTTTTATCAACCCAACGATCATATAGAAAGATGTTGTTTTTCCGGCACCATTGGGCCCCAATAAACCTACTATCTCACCTTGGTTTACCTCCAATGAAATTCCTTTAACTACCTGTCGCCCTCGGTAGGACTTCATTATATTATCTGCTCTTAGCTTCATAGTACCTTTCTATTCCCCAAAACTAAGCCTTATATTAGTTTGGGAAAAGATATTGTAGTTTTTTTAACCTTCTTGTTTTTCCAGTTCCTCCCAATATTCATAGGCCCTTCTCAAATGGGGAACTACTATGGTGCCACCAACAAGGGTGGCTATGCCCAAAGTTTCCATGACTTCTTCCTTGCTGGCACCTTCGTTATAGGAGCTTTCCAGATGGTATTTTACACAATCATCACAGCGCAGCACAGCGGAGGCAACCAATCCCAACAACTCCTTGGTCTTTACGTCCAGGGCACCGGCGGCGTAGGCATTGGTGTCCAAGTTAAAGATTCTTTTTATGATCTTGTTGTTGTCCGCCAGGAGCTTTTCGTTCATTTTGGAACGATAGTCATTAAATTCCTTAACTTGATTTGACATTCTTCTTCTGTTTTTTGGCCTCTTTTTTCAATACGACCTTGGAAATATATATACTTATTTGGTATAGGATTAAAATGGGAACTGCCACAATTATCTGGCTGGCCACGTCCGGAGGGGTAATTACTGCAGATATGATAAGTACCACTACGAGTGCTATTTTTCTATATTTTCGAAGTATTTCTGGGGTAACCAAGCCTATTTTGGTCAGGAAATAGATGATAATGGGCAGTTCAAATATTAGACCGCAAGCAATTACCGCTGCTCTTACGGTAGCTATATAGGAAACCAAATCTATTTCCCTAACCACAGAGTCACTAATGGAATAGCCACCTAAAAAGTTTATGGATAATGGAGCTACCACGTAGTATCCGAACAATACCCCCATAAAGAAAAGAGAGGAGGCTATAAAGATAAATCCCCGTGCATTCTGACGCTCATTGTCGTATAGACCTGGAGCAATAAACTTCCATAATTCATAGAGCACATAGGGGAATCCAATAATGAAACCTGCCCAAATGGAAGTCCAGATGTGTGCGGAGAATTGTTCGGACATTTGCCTACTCTGTACCGTAAATTCCGGTTCCGTATTGCAAAACGCCTCGCTAAAACCCAGCATCTTGGAAAAATCACAAAAAACGTGATAGGTTGGAAAATCTGGCATCATAGGTCCAAAGATGACCGTATCAAAAATAAAGCCCTTCATTAAAAAGGCCACCCCCCCTATAATAACAATGGCCAAGGTTGATCGTATTAAATGCCATCTCAATTCTTCCAAATGGTCTAGGAACGACATTTCATTTGGAGTCTTAGTATTTTTTGCCATTACAGTATTCCTTCTTTAATTAAATTGTGCAAATGTACTATTCCTTTGTAATTCTCTCCATCAACGACCAATATTTGTGATATATTATTGGCCTGCATTGTTTCCAGGGCCTTTACCGCTAGGACATCGGAGGGTATTGTCTTTGGGGTGACGCTCATGATATCCTTGGCGGTTAAGCCATAGATATTGTCATATTTGTTGAGCATGCGCCTAATGTCTCCGTCCGTGATTATTCCTACAACTTTTTGGTTTTCCAATACGGCCGCAGCACCCAGCATTTTTTCGGATATCTCTACAATCACAGATTTTACATCACTATCGGTACGTACCTGTGGAATCTGATTATTGCTGGCAATATCGCCCACCCTTAAATATAATTTCTTTCCAAGGGCACCTCCGGGGTGGTATTTTGCAAAGTCCTTACTGCTGAATCCCTTAAGTTCCAATAGGCAAATTGCGAGGGCATCCCCTATGACCAACTGGGCAGTTGTGCTGGTAGTTGGTGCGAGATTGTTGGGACAGGCCTCTTTTTCAACATATGTATTTAGGATATAGTCTGCCTGTGCCGCCAAAAAGGAATCGGGATTCCCTGTCATTCCTATTAATTTGTTCTTGCCCCGCTTTATCAAAGGCACCAGCATCTTAATTTCCGCGGTATTGCCGCTTTTGGATATGCAGATAACCACATCCTCTTTCTGTACGGTTCCAAGATCACCGTGTATGGCGTCCGCGGCGTGCATAAATATGGATGGGGTACCGGTGGAATTTAAAGTGGCAACAATTTTGGAAGCGATTAGGGCACTTTTTCCTATTCCGGAAATTATGACCCTACCTTTGGAATGTCTGATGCATTCCACCGCATTGGAAAAATCTTCATTTAGGAGGGTTGCTAAATAGGATATTGCCTCGGCCTCATTATCTATGGTTTTCTTTGCTATGGCCAATATAGCTTTGGTGTCGCTCAAAGTAATTTAAAATTATGTGATGATTTTCCTAAAAGAAAGTCTTATCTTTATTGTACAAAATTACATAAACTTAAGTTTATAGAATATTTTAAATTTGAACAAATATATTTCAAATAAATACTTATTTAAAAGACAAAAATTCCTTAACTTAAGGAATTTCACTTTTGGCGTTGGCGCCAATATATAATATTAATAATGGTGAAGTACGGAATGGGTATAAATGAGATTGATTTACATGCCTCTCTAAAAAAATATTTTGGATTCTCCCAATTCAAAGGTTTACAAGAAAATGTTGTTAAGAATATTGTACAAGGTAAAAATACCTTTGTAATAATGCCCACAGGTGGTGGAAAATCACTTTGTTACCAATTACCGGCATTAATGCAGGAAGGTACGGCCATTGTGGTATCTCCCTTGATCGCCCTGATGAAAAATCAGGTAGATGCCATTAGGGGGGTGTCCAACGAGATAGGAGTGGCCCATGTTTTGAACTCCTCCTTGACAAAGACAGAGATCAAACAGGTGAAAAGTGATGTAAGCAGCGGGATAACCAAGCTTTTATATGTGGCTCCCGAATCCTTGACCAAAGAGGAATATGTGGATTTTTTACAAGGCGAAACGATATCTTTTGTAGCGGTGGACGAGGCTCATTGTATATCGGAATGGGGACACGATTTTAGGCCGGAGTACCGAAATCTTAAATCTATAGTGGGCAGGTTGGGGGATAATATTCCCTTAATAGCCCTAACTGCTACCGCGACTCCTAAAGTACAGGAAGATATCATTAAGAATTTGGGAATAACGGATGCCAAGGTGTTCAAGGCAAGCTTCAATAGACCCAACCTTTATTATGAAGTAAGGCCGAAAACCCAAAATGTTGATAGTGACATCATTCGTTTTATAAAACAAAATGTTGGTAAGTCGGGCATTATCTATTGTCTTAGTAGGAAACGTGTTGAAGAGTTGGCCCAAGTATTGCAAGTGAACGGAGTTAGTGCGGTACCCTATCATGCAGGATTGGATGGTAAGACCAGGTCCAAGCACCAAGACATGTTCCTTATGGAGGATGTTGATGTAGTGGTAGCTACCATAGCATTCGGGATGGGAATCGATAAACCCGATGTGCGCTTTGTAATCCATCACGATATCCCCAAGAGTATAGAGAGTTATTATCAGGAAACCGGTAGGGCCGGTAGGGATGGGGGAGAAGGACATTGCCTTGCTTTCTACTCCTATAAGGATGTGGAAAAACTGGAAAAATTTATGTCCGGTAAACCTGTGGCGGAACAAGAGATCGGAAACGCCCTGCTACAGGAAATAGTAGGTTATGCCGAAACTTCAATGTCGCGAAGAAAATTTATTCTGCATTATTTTGGGGAGGAATTTGACGAGGTAAACGGTGAGGGTGCCGAAATGGACGACAATACTAGGAATCCCAAGGAAAAACAGGAGGCGAAGGCCGACGTGGTTAAGCTCATAAAAGTGGTTATGGGCACCAGTGAAAAATTCAAGTCCAAAGAGGTGGTTAGGGCCTTGATAGGGAAGGTCAATGCTTTGATATCCTCTCACAAGACCGATGAAAAGGAATTCTTTGGTATTGGAAAAGATAAGGATAAAGGCTATTGGATGGCTTTGATCCGGCAGACCTTGGTTGCTGGTTTGCTTAGAAAGGAAATTGAACAATACGGAATTTTGCATGTAACCCCGCTAGGGAAAGAGTTTGTAGAGAATCCAACATCATTTATGATGACAATGGATCATGTTTACAACAAAGAGACCGATGATGCTATTGTAAGTGCCGCCAAATCTTCAGGAGGGGTAGCAGATAATAATTTATTGAAGATTCTAAAAGATTTGAGAAAAAAGGAAGCCCATAAATTGGGGGTTCCGCCATTTGTTGTATTTCAAGATCCGTCCCTGGACGATATGGCGCTTAAATATCCAATATCCTTGGATGAATTGGTCAATATCTATGGCGTTGGGGAAGGGAAGGCAAAAAAATACGGGAAGCCCTTTGTAGATCAAATTGCCGCCTATGTTCAGGATAACAACATTTTAAGACCCGATGATCTGATTGTTAAAAGTACAGGTGCCAATTCCTCCCTTAAGCTTTATATCATTCAAAACGTAGATAGAAAATTGCCGTTGGATGATATTGCTTCGGCCAAGGGGCTGGAATTGAACGAATTGATCAAGGAGATGGAACAAATTGTCTTTAGTGGTACCAAATTAAATATCGCCTACTGGATAGATGAGATTTTGGATGAGGATCAGCAAGAGGAAATCCATGATTATTTCTTGGACGCCAATACGGACGATCTTGAAGTGGCCTTAAAGGAATTTGATGGGGAATATGAGGATGAGGAACTTAGGTTGTACAGACTGAAGTTTATTAGTGAGGTGGCCAACTAACCAATGATGGATTGCCTCGAAAATTAAAGTTCGTTTCCTACGAATGCCTCGCAGGCTTGCCCCGAGGTAGTTTACTTAGAAGCAGCCAGGCCTAAGATGTTTTCCTTAGTTTTTTGAGGTATTTAGCTTTATGGAATATTTCCAGTTGGGTAATCTGTGGGGTTAATATTTATCGGACCGCCTTTTCCAATAGTTGTAATGTCATTTTCCCGGTATCCAATTTTGCATTAATTCCTATGGGGAGTGTAAAATTATTTTCTATATGGCCAAAGGTCATGCCATATACGGCAGGTATTCCCAAGGGTTTAATTCTGTCCAATATAACTTCCCTAAGCGTAAATGATTTGGGATTGGGAACACTATCGCAGCCTTTAAATACGCCCAAGGCTATTCCTGCCGCCTTATTAAAGGTCTTGCCCTGCATTAATTGGGTCAGCATCCTGTCTACGCGATAGGGAGCTTCTTCAATATCTTCAAGAAAGACTATGGCGTCTGTAAAATCAATTTCATGGGGAGTACCTATGAGGGCATTTACCAAGGTTAAACTACCCCCAACCAATTTTCCCGTTACAATACCTGGATGAATGCAATACCTGTCATATTCGGGCTTGCTATATTCTTCAAGATCTGATATTTCCACATTGTTAATAATGGGTGGCAAATCTTTGGATTTCATTACCACATTTTGCAGTTGCTCAATACTATAGGGGTCGTTAAGGGTGCTGCCAACGGGCCCGTGAAACGTGATAAGTCCTGTTTCTTGATGTATACCATTTAAAAGGGCCGTTATGTCGCTAAAACCAATTAAAGCTTTGGGGTTCTTGCCAATTAACTCATAATCGATTAAATGCATAATCCTGGTACATCCGTATCCGCCACGTGCGCAAAGTATTCCATCTACCTTTTTATTGGCAAACATTTCGTTGAGATCTACTACCCTTTCCCTATCCGTGTTGCTAAAGTAGCCATGGTTTCCATGTATGCGATCCGTATGGAAAGGTTTAAATCCCATTTTTTCCAAAGTTGCTTTGGCCTCCACCAAAACTTCGGGTTTTATGGCATAACCAGGGGCAATAAGTCCAATAGTATCCCCCTTTTTCAATGCTCTGGGCTTTAGGTTTGTGGGGGGCGATTGTTTTTCAAGAGGATTGGCAAATATTGTTGCAGGCACCATGGTTGCTATCCCGGCCCCGAGGGCCGTTTTAAAGAACTGTCTCCTTTTTTTCATTAATCATATTTTATGACACCTAAAGATATAAATAATCGCATAAAAAAGTCCGCCAATAACCTGACGGACTTTATTGTTCAAATAAAAAAATTACATGCCCAAGGAGGAGGAGTCTTCTTTGGACTTGGACCTTCTTAGTTGTCTCTGTATTTTCCTGATAGCGGATTCTATGGATTTTTCAGGTTCGATGATATTGTATTCCCCCCAAAAATCTGGATCTGAAAATCCAATGGCCTCGTCCTCCAAAATTATGGAAGATTTAATCCGGTCCTTATATTTGGGCGATTCACCTGTGGTGTTCTTCTCCCAGTCGGTAATGGCCATTTCACAGGTCATGCTATAAATCGAATTGAAAAGTCGATCGTCCCAATTTATCTTGAATTCCAATAGAACGTTGCTGTATCCGTAATACCATTTTCCGTTTTTTTCCCTGTAATCCACACGGTAGGCAATATCCGTTGGCCAAACATTGGCATGGGCAGGCTTTTTACGAACGAACATTTTGGCAGCCTTTTCCCTATCCGTAATGTTTAGGGAATAAATGGCGCTGGTAAGAATTTTTTTATCGGCATCTATGTACAATTTACCTTGGTATAAGGGGTCTGTGATAGATTCCTTTTGTTTAAAATTTATAACGAAGATAAGTATGTCGTTGACTTTGGTGGAATTTTCAAAGCTAAAGTTGTAATCATCAAATGTGTCTTCCGTAAAGATATATTGCGGGTATTTGATCATATCCACAAAGAGGGTATTGAAAGGTCCTCCTTGAAGTTTAATGGCCAAGGTATCCAATTTGTCATAATCTGTACTTTTTCTGGCCTTGTACAGTTGTAATGCATCCTTACGATCGGAATTGTAGGGAGATTTGTAAATATTGACAACGGCTTCTGAGAGGGATACATTTTTCCTTCTTTTTTTAATGGTTTCCCTGTAAAAGGCAGTCATTAAGGTGGGGTCGTCAAAATAATTGTCACCTCTTCGGAGCAAGGTCTCCTTAACCAGGGCCTTTGCGTCTTTCGGTACGGCAAGGCTTACTTCTGACAATTCGGTGAAGCTTACATCCAGGGCAATTTCATTTTTATTTTCCTTCAACTGGCTTAAGGGTATTGTTTTGGTCCTATATCCTAAAAAGGAAACGATAACCTGTCCCTCGCTAATATCTTTGGGAACTTTTAATGAAAAATAACCTTCGGTATTACTGACGGTACTAATGTTCGTGTTTTCAATGGAAAGGGTGGCAAAGACCAATGGATGTTTGGTTTCACTATCAATAATTTTACCTTGGTATTGGTTAAAGGAACTTTCCTGCTCCTGTGTATCTTGGTACGGGAAGGCCGCCGAAACGGAGGGCATTGCCCCAAAGAACAATAAAATTGATATTGCAGCTATAAGGGGTGTTTTTACAATGGGATTTTTTTTGAGTTTCATCTGTTTAAATTTTATGGTACAGGTCGTTCAGAGGTAATCGCAATAAATTTAAATAGTAGTTGGTGTAGGTTGGCAAAGGTAAATACAAGCTATGTGCCTATTACTTATATCAATGAACGATACGTCTTTCTAAGTTAGTGATTTTTAATGAAATACCCTATGAAAATTTTGTTTAAATTTTAGTTGGCCCTAGGTGTTGAACCCTTTCTTTTGGAGTTTGGTCTTACATGCCCATAGAGTTAGCGGTGCATTTAAAGCCAATTTTTGTGGGGGAAATCGGTGTAGGTACATGGCAAATTTGCTTGCATTGTTGCTTTTGGGAGACAAGAATTAAATCAACCAACCTATTGAAAGAGCCTTCGCCCTAATGATTATCCCAGCACAATTTGGCCGTAGTAGGTACCTGGCCCCTATGTGTTAATCGGCATACTTTAAGGTCTTTTATGTGGGGGTCATGTTTTAGTTCTTTCTGCGCACCTCAAAAATGTCTTTTCTTCTATCTTTTAGATTTCTAACGCTGCCAAATTGGTTGAGTTCCCTTAATAAATCAATATCCAGGTCAACAATAAGTATCATTTCCGTGTTTGGTGTGGCTTCGGCCTTTATCCCATTGGCAGGGAAAGCAAAGTCGCAGGGGGTGAACACCATGGATTGGGCATATTGTATATCCATATTGTGAACTTTGGGCAAGTTGCCCACACTTCCTGCAATGGCCACATAACACTCATTTTCAATGGCTCTTGCCTGGGCGCAATTCCGTACCCTGGAAAAGCCATTTTGCGTATCGGTAAGGTAGGGGACAAATAAAATATCCATTCCTTCGTCTGCCAATAATCTACTTAATTCCGGAAATTCGGAGTCGTAGCAGATCAAGACACCTATCTTTCCGCAATCCGTGTCAAATACCTTTAGTTCGTTACCTCCCTGCATGCCCCATACTTTAGCCTCATCCGGGGTTACATGGAGCTTTTCATATCGCTCCTTGGTACCGTCCCTTTTGCAGATATACCCAACATTGTAAAGACTTTCATCCTTTATTTCTGGCATACTCCCTGATATGATATTGATATTGTAGGAAATGGCCAGTTCCGAAAATCGTTGGACAATGGTGGAGGTGTGCTTTGCCAATTCCCGGATGGCAGCGGATTCGGACAAATGATTGTTCTCTGCCATTAAGGGAGCATTAAAGAATTCGGGGAACAGGGCAAAGTCTGAGCGATAACCCGAAACCGCATCTATAAAATACTCTGCTTGTTGTAATACATCATCCAAATTTTTATAGGGTCTCATTTGCCATTGTATGAGTCCGACCCGTACCACCTTTTTTACGACACTAGCCTTTTTGTTCTTCTTTTCATAGTATATGTTGTCCCATTCCAAAAGCACGGCGTAGTCGTTGGAGGCCGAATCACCATCCAAATAGTTTTTTAGAATTTTACTGGGATGGAAATCGTTGGAAATCTGAAAATTAAGAACAGGGTCGTTTATTTCCTTACGCTTTACTTTCTCTATATACTCCTTTGGGGATAAACTATCCATGTATTTGTGGTAATTGGGAATCCTACCGCCAAAGGCAACCCCTTTTAGGTTTAGGCGTTCACAAAGGTCTTTTCTGTAGTCGTACAACCTTCTGCCCAAACGCATGCCCCTGTATTCAGGTTTTATAAATACATCTATCCCATAAAGTATATCCCCATCCGGGGAATGGGTGTTAAAAGTGTAATTTCCGGTTATTTGTTGGTAGGTGTGCTTATCCTCAAATTTGTCGTAATCCAGAATAATGGACAACGCGCAGCCTGCAATATGGCCATTAACTTTTATGACCACCTGTCCCTCTGGAAATTTGGATATTAAATTGTCTATTTGATGCTCCCGCCAGTAAGATTCCGGCATAGTGGTGTAAGATTCTATCATGGCTGTTTTAAGCTCTTGGTAGTCGTCCGCACTCAAGTACAATAACTCAATATTTTCTATTTCTTCCATCTTCATAGCCATGTTATTAAAATTAAATTAGGGGTGGTTGTTTTTATGTTTACTTGTGATGGGTCTTTGTGGAGTCGGAAATCATTTCATTGATTTCACCCAATTCCTTTTCGGTTAGATATCGCCATTTGCCAACCGGAACGTCCAATTGAATATTCATGATCCTAATCCGTTTTAAGGCTGTTACATTATATCCAAGATACTCGCACATGCGCCGTATCTGGCGGTTAAGGCCCTGTGTTAGAATAATCCGGAACTGAAACTTTCCAATTTCCTCAATTTCACATTTTCGGGTTACCCTGTCCAAGATAGGGACCCCATTGGCCATTTTTTCAAGGAAAGCTTTGGTGATGGGCCTATCTACGGTAACTATATATTCTTTCTGGTGATTGTTTCTCGCCCTTAAAATTTTATTGACTATATCCCCGTCATTGGTCAATAGAATTAAGCCTTCACTAGGTTTATCCAATCTTCCAATTGGGAATATTCTGCTTGGGTAATTTATATAGTCGATAATATTGTCCTTCTCCACCCTGGTATCGGTAGTACAGACAATACCAATAGGTTTGTTAAAGGCAATGTATACGGGCTTTTCTTGTGGTTCGGAAATAAGTTCCCCATCTACACGTACCTCGTCGTCCGTAGTGATCTTGGTGCCCATTTCAGGAACTTTTCCATTAATGGTTACCCGTCCCTGCTCAATAAGTTTGTCCGCGGCCCTACGTGAACAATATCCCATTTCACTTAAAAACTTGTTTATTCGGGTGGCTTCCTTCTCTTTCATATACGCTCCTTAAGTCCGATTACCAAATTGGATTTAGAGGCGAAATATACTTAATTAAACGCTTATTATTGTTAACATCGGCGCAAGATATTTCACCCCTTTTTTTACAGAAGTAAATATTGGCGGAAAATTATTTTTTTAGGGAATCTGCATTCTCCATGTAAATCTCCTTTTCAAGTTCTTGGTTCAACTTTTTAAAGAACAGCATTTCTGCATAGAATTGCCAATCGAAATTTAAGGATTGATTTGCCAAATGCACATGATGGTCCTGGTCTAAAATATAACTATCCGGTTTGTTCAATTTACGGGTTTTGCCATATACCACTTCCAATTCTTTTCTAAGGCTATCAAATTCCGACTCCAATTGCTTTAGTTTTGAAGCGGTGGCTATGATGTCTTCCCTACTTTGCGCCATATCGTAATCTTGTAGGGCCAGCAATATTTTTGGACTAAAGCCTACCAGTTTGTTTACCTGTGCATATACTTGTAGGTTGTAATCGTTTCTCAAGGCTAGGGCACGGGCATCCTCTATTTTTTTAGCTATACTATCGGTTAGGGATAAAGTTTGGGCCGCAGTCTTTAATCGTTCCTCCTGGGCCTTGCTCCATGCCCCAATATTTTCTTTGTTGGGGAATTCGATAACGGCCTCTTTCAAGGGGTCTTCCATCTTAGGAAGGTAATTGCGTTGGTTCTTTTTAAGTAGTGCATTTTTCCAAAAGGCCACTGGGGATTCAAGTTCAGTGATAAAAGCCTTATTGGTATCGGCCATGGTGTAACCATATTCCCTTTGTCTAAAAGCCGATTTTATTTCCTCCTTATTTCGTTTGTCACCTATCCAAGCATATTCAGCGAAGGCCAGGATACCTCTCATGTACAATTCAAAATGCGGTGAATCATCATCCCATAAGGTTAATAACAATCCGTTTAGACCACTGTCTATGGAGCTAACCGCAAAAGATCGGATGTTTTCCATATTACTTTCTACCTGAGGCATTAAAACCCACCTGGTTTGCCCCGCCGTGGCACCCATAACCTCCATGCCATGGTCTGTAAACCATTGCATGGCCTTGATGTTCCCCAAGGCTTGTGGTGAACTATAGTTCCATCGCATATAGATGCAATTCTTAGGGAAGATATCCAGAAACTCCAATAACTTGTGCTCGTTATCCTTCCAAACCTGATCCACTTCTTCCTGTGTCATTTCCTTTTTGAACATGGGGTCGTAGACATCGGCCTGTTTTAGAGGCATATCATCCCAAAAAATAGGGGTTTTTCCGTGTTCTTCAGCAAATTTGGACACTTTGTCCAACCACATCAACTGTAGTTTTAAAGGAGATTCCTTACTGCCCCGTCCAGTAGTGTGTACCTCGTCTCCTCCAACATGCAGGTATCTTCCGTAAGGAAAAGCCTCCATTGCGTCCAAATAAAGGTCAAATTGTACTTCGTAAGTTTTGGGATCCAGTGGATTAAAGGCCCAATCGCTTTCCGGACTATCTCTTAACTCCTTGTATTCGGGGTGCTTTAGAATAAAGGAGGCATGTCCCAAACCCTGTACCAATGGACTGATTTCTATATGGCGGTCCTTGGCGTAATCACTGATCTTTCTCCATTCCTCAATACTCAAGGCATCTTCGGAAGCAACTATAGGTTGGCGTTTAAATTTCAATTTGTCCTCAACTTCCAAAATAATACCGTTGATCTTGTAGCTGGCTAACTTATCCATCAATTCATAATAGTATTCTGTTTTTTCCAAATGGTGTTTTACATCCAGGTGTATGGAACGATAGGCTAAAAGGGGGTAATCCTTTAATTGGCACAGTGGCAGGTTCACCTTCTGGTCCTTAGCATCCACCATCAATTGTTCCAGGGTTTTGAAGGCATAGAACAATCCGGTCTCATCCTTAGCCTTTATATGGATCTGTTCCTCGGAAATAGACAGGGTGTAACCTTCGGCAGGAGTATCAAGATTGTCATCTATCCCGTAGATCAAAGTATATTTACCTCCTGCTCCAAGCATTAAAATATCCTTGTTGATTACAGGTGTTGCTTCCCCGTTTTCTGCTTTTAATTTGAGGATGCCATCGTGGGAAATTGAACTAACACCGGACACTTCAAATTCTTGAGGTTGTGGCAGCAATTTAAAGTCGCCCAACTTATTGTTTTTTTGGGAACAAGAGAGGAGTAAAATGGAGATTGCCAATAGATAGAAACTTGTAATTCTTTTCATGAAATTTAAAATTGGGAATTGATAGTGGAATTGGTATTTTGATTAATCTGTAAAAATATTGAATAATATTCAAATAATAAATCATTTTTCAGGGAACGATACAGAGCTCTCTGGGAAGGTATTTATTAAGTGGCTAAAAGCTATATTCCTTTATTTGCTATACTCCAAATTGTTCCAGATGATGATTGAGATGCTTGTAAAACATATTGTTCCATTCCGTTTTGCCCAAGGCTCCAAAAGAATGTGACTCCTTATTGTGAAAGTAATCCTCCCCCAATTCTTGGGTTTTGATCAAATGGTCTATCAATCGCATCTTTTCATCATCAAAATCCCTTTCGTCAACGATTAAGAAGGCTGGAGCAGTTCTGCTATTTCTTTTATAAGGTTTTTCACCGACCACAGTTTTTTTTACAAAAAGTTTAAGCATAAGCTTTATTGGTCCGTTGGGTTTGGGGTGCTTTTCGGTATACACCATTTCATAGGGGACATTGCAGTGGGCCAACATCTGGGCAACATTCATTTTGCCCCATATTCCCTTGCTTTTGGGAGTTAATTTATTGATTCTTTCTATAAGTCCGTCTACTACTTTTTTCTCAAAAATGTTCTTCATGTTTCAATATCTTATGGTTGTTGCTATTTCTTATACCGATCGTATGGTTTGGGTAAAGCATTCAAAATATTTGGGTTGCCCGCTTTGGTCCAATTTTAAGATCTGGATAAAATTCAAATTTGTGCCTAGGTTAGGAAGGGGTGTGTAAAATTACTACATGTTTTTTTTTGATTTTTATTAATATGTTAAAAGGTTGCGATAGTAAATAGAACTTGTTTGGTAAAAGGGCTGAAGTGGTCCTACTTGCATTATTTTACCATAAAAAGTGCATTGACGAAGAAGAGTTTGCCATTTTCCCAAAAGCCCCTAAACAATGGGTTGTCTACCATATAAATAACTTGGCCCTTGCCCACTTCCTCTACACCGAATACCATTGTATTGGCAATTTTTTTCTTTGCCTCGCTACCAGCAAAGCCTGCAACCTTTGAATTGGCGTTCTCCAAGTAGACCACGGTCCCGGTCTCTAATTTTTCAAAGGCATCGTCACTTAATTTAAGGGTAAAATAACGATCGCCATAACCATATGCCAAGGGATGTGTTTGGTCGACCTTGGTTTTAAAGATGGCTCCGGTAATTGCATTTTTAATATTTTCCCGTTCCGCATCTTCATATGGGAGTATATTCTCTGTACTGTCTTTCTTTGTTTCCTTTTCCTTTATGGCAAACCCGTTCTCCCCATTTATACCTTTTATGGCTCCTTCCATGGCAATCAACTTTCCTCCATTGGAGACAAAGTCCTTTAGTTCTTGTCGTTTCTCCTTGGTAAAGAATTGGCTATACCAACCGTTGGGTAGTATAAGGACGTCGTATTCGGACAAATCCACCTCATCGTAATATTCGGTATCCAAAATAGTTAGTGGATAGTGAAGTTGTTGTTCAAAAAAGTGCCAAATTTCCCCAAATTCGAGGGTGCTCACAGGTTCTCCGGATAGCATGGCTATTTTGGTATCGGTAATCATAGGGACATAGCTGGAACCAAAATCATTTCCTTTTTCCACAAATCCGGTATTGGCTGGGGTCAATATGGTCCTAGTGTTGTTCGCAACGCGACTCAAGGTTTCCAAAAAGTCTTTGTGGTTTTTATTGTCGCCTTTGGTAATGATCAAGCTCCCCCGGTCAAATTTTTTGCCTTCTGCCCGAAAAGGATTTTTAGCAAATCGCACCCTGATATTTTCATTCAACAATGCAGTTAAAAAACGGGCGTCTTTCATGCTGGACCAATCGCTTATATAGGCATAGGTGTCCAGGTTGATGTTGGCGGACATGGGAGGGAAAATTTCCCAGTCCCCAGAGGGTACAGATTCCACTAATGCTTGGGAAGCAATAGCCTCCAAGCCGTATGCATAAGGTAAGGACCATGCGGTTATATCATAGGTAAGTGAATCACTTAGCTTTGTACTGGGTTCCAAAAGAACCTGGGCCAGGGTGCCTTTGGCCTGATCGCTGGAAACCACCAAACTGGATGGGGTGGTTTTTATGGAGCCCACTTTACCCGAACTATAAAGATGGCCTTTGGCAGTACCCTCTTTGGCCCAGCCATATTTAATCTCATGGGACCTAAGGAGGTTCGCAAGAGCATCAATTTTATCGGGATCCCCATTCATTACGTAACTTTTGTATTTGAAATTTTTTTCCTGATAAAACTTCTTGAATTCCCTATTTAATTTTTCTGTGTTTTTGGAAGCTACTTCCACGGTAGAGAGACCAGTTGTAAGATGATGGGCAATACGGTCATGTAAGGTAAGGGTGTCCCCAATAAAGGTTCTTACTCCCAGTCCGGCACGTCCACTGCCTCCTTGCTCATAGGTCATTCCAATGCCGCCATTATAGGTGGGGTAGGTATCACCATAACTGGGATATAAAAGGTCAAAAACTTCTTTTGTAAAATAAAACCAGCCATTGGCATCAAAGTACTTTGCGTGGTTCTTCCCAATGGTAATCTGAAAATCGCGTTGAAAATCGGTTACCACTTCATGAAAGGGTTCTGCGGCCGGGGCAAAATAATAGGGGTTGTTTACTCCTTGTTCATGGAAATCAACATGTACATGTGGTAACCATTGGTTGAAAACTTTTATACGTTGTTGACTCTCAATTTGGGTAAGCCATGCCCAATCCCGGTTTAGGTCGAACATATAGTGGTTGGAACGCCCGTTAAGCCAACCTTCGTGGTGTTCCTTGCTGTTGGGGTCTATATTGTGGGGAGTGTTTTTGAATTGATTGTACCAGTTAACATATCGATCGCGACCATCTGGATTAATGCAGGGGTCTATGATTACTACCGTATTTTCCAAATAAGCCGATTTACTGGTCAAAAGTTCATAAGTAGTCTGCATGGAAGCTTCGGAACTTACGCTTTCATTGCCGTGAACATTGTAACTTAACCAAACGACGGCCTTGGTGGGTGATCCCTGGCCCGTGGTATTCTTCATGTGCTCCAATCTAATGCTCTCCAAATTTGCCATGTTTTCCGAAGTAGAAACAAAGGCAACGATCAGGGGCCTACGTTCATTGGTTTTTCCATATTCCACCAATTTAACACGATCCGAAGCATTTTCGGCCAGATATTTATAATAGTCCACCACTTGATGGTGCCTTGTAAATTCTGTTCCCAATTCATATCCTAAAAATTCCGACGGAGATAGTAATTTTTGGGAAATACCCAAGGAGGTTGAAAGGAGAAAAAAGGATAGTAGCAGTTTTTTCATTTAAATCCATTGATTTGCCAAGAATCAAATCTAAGGAATATTCGTGATATTGGTTGTCTTTCAATAATACTTGCCGCATCCAGCATAGGGTAGGGTGCCTATCAAAAAGATATTAAAAAGGTAAATATTAAACTTCTTAACGTATTTTTAGGAACTGAAAAAAGGGATAATTTTATCTTTACCAGCTATTACCAATATTTCTATGGAAGTCGAATGTATACCCTTTAAAAAAACTGGTTATTTTTCCAATTTAATATGTGACTATCTTGATGGGAAGGAATGTTTGTCCCCATTTTATGGGAGGCCACCTCAAATAGATCAGTTTGCGGAGCAGATCAAAGCCAAGCAAAATTTCCCTAAGGCCCATCGTGAAGTGCTGTATTCGGTTCTGAAAAACCAGTATAAGGATGTTGATGTTTCGGAGGATACCAGGGTGAATATATCGCTCCTTAAGGAAGCCTCTACATTTACGGTAGTAACAGGGCATCAATTAAACTTGTTTACCGGGCCATTGTATTTCTTGTACAAGATCATATCTACCATTAATTTGACCAAAGAACTGAAGCTGGCCAATCCGGAAAGTAACTTTGTGCCTATTTATTGGATGGCGACCGAAGATCATGACTTTGATGAAATAAACTACTTCAATTTCAAGGGAAAAAAATTACAATGGAATAAAAATGTTTCAGGTGCGGTAGGGCCTTTGGCAACCGATGGACTGGAATCTATCCTAGAGGCTTTTTCCAATGAAATGGGCAACAGTATAAATGCCGGTAAACTTAAGGAATGGTTTAGTAGGGCATATTTGGAGCACGATAACCTTACGGATGCCACCCGTTTTTTGGCCAATGAACTTTTTGGCGAACACGGTTTGGTTATTTTGGATGGGAACAATACGGCCTTAAAGCGTTTATTGGTACCTTATGTAAAGCGCGATTTGCTGGAAAATGCTACGTACAATAAGGTGGTTGAAACCATAGATCAACTACAGCAACTTCCGGAAAAATATGGTATACAGGTCAATCCAAGGGAAATCAATTATTTTTATTTGATCGATGGGGTCCGTGAGCGGATTGTGGAGCAGGATGGTAGATTTTATATAAATGATACTAAAATTGAATTTAGCAAAGAAGAAATTCTTGCGGAATTGGAGAATTATCCTGAGCGATTTTCGCCGAATGTCATTACCAGACCTCTTTATCAGGAGGTGATTTTGCCCAATTTGTGTTATATAGGTGGTGGTGGCGAATTGGCGTATTGGTTGCAATTGAAAGCCATGTTTACCGAAATGAAGGTGCCTTTTCCAATATTATTGCTGCGAAATTCGGCCTTGGTCATTACAGGGAAGCAGATGGATAAATTAAGGAGAATGAATATTTCCCTTTCCGATATTTTTTTAAAGCAAAGTAGTTTTATAAACAAAAAGATTAGGGAAATATCCAATATTGATATCGATTTTTCACCCCAAAAAAAATATTTACAGGAACAGTTCAAGGAATTGTACGACTTGGCCGCCCAAACGGACGCCTCCTTTTTGGGGGCGGTTAAAGCTCAGGAGGTGAAACAGTTAAAGGGGTTGGATAATTTGCAGGCCAGATTGCTGAAGGCGCAAAAAAGGAAGTTACAGGACCATGTAGTGAGAATGACGGATATTCAGAATCAACTTTTCCCCAATAGATCACTGCAAGAACGCAACCTTAATTTCTCAGAACTTTATTTAGAGTATGGAGAGCGACTGATTCCGCATTTGATGAAGGCACTCAGGCCACTTTCCGGAGAGTTTTCCATTGTAAAAATGGATTGATCTACACTGGTTTATTGCACTTCCGGGCAGACTTGTAGATAGGCAAAAAGCTTATATTTGTTAAAAACAGACTATGTCCATGCACAAAATAGACTTTGAAATGGTGGAAATGACATTGGATGTCATGAAATACGCCATTGGTCGAATTACCCACCCAGCTCCTGAATTGGGCAAACCTAAAAAAGAAGAAGAGTTAAAGAGCTTGGTTGGGGAAACAATAACTCCCGGTGGAATAGGCGGGGAAAGGGCTTTTCAGTTGTTTAAAGAGGTACTTATAAAAGCTACCGTACCTATTGATCACCCCAGACATTTGGCATTTGTACCGGCCTCACCTACAAGAGCGGCGGTCATGTTCGATCTGGTAACTTCGGCATCAAGTATTCACGGAGCGTATTGGATGGAAGGGGCAGGGGGCATATTTTGCGAAAACGAGGCTATGAAATGGTTGGTGACCTTAACTGGTTTGCCAAAGGGATCGTTCGGGGTATTTACCAGCGGCGGAACGGCTGCCAATTTATCGGCCATGGTAACTGCTAGGGAAAATTGGAGGAAGAATCCGGGGAATGTGAATAAAAAAGGCTTGATCATAACCTCTTCCGGAGCCCATTCATCGGTAAAGTCGATGGCCAAGGTGATAGATTGTGATGTGCTTTTGGTGGAAACCGAGGAAAAGATGACCGCAGAGGCCCTAAGTGAAAGATTAAATTCCTTGGATGCCCAACAAAGGGATAGGTTATTTGCCGTTGTGGCAACTGGGGGTACCACAAACGCTGGTATAATAGATGATTTGTCCGGTATTGCCGAAATTTGCAAGACCGAAAACCTTTGGTTCCATGTGGATGCCGCCTATGGAGGGGGCGCCTTGGCCTCTAAATCGGCCCGGCCCTTGTTTCAGGGGATAGAAAGGGCTGATAGTATTACCATTGACCCGCATAAATGGCTTTTTTCACCCTATGATTGTGGGGCCATAATTTATAAAAATCCGGAATTGGCCAAGGAAGCGCATTCGCAGGAAGGTTCCTATTTGGAAATATTTAAGGATGAGGGTGCCCATGGTTTTAACCCTTCGGATTATCAAATACAATTGACACGTAGGGTCAGGGGATTGCCGCTTTGGTTTTCACTGGCCATGCACGGTACCGATAAATATTCATGGGCAGTTGATCAGGGTATTGGGTTGGCCAATTTGGCAGGGGAATTAATAAATAGGCACCCCTTGGTGGAATTGGTAAGGGAGCCAAGTCTTTCCTGTGTTTTGTTTAGAAGAAAGGGATGGTCTCCAGAAGATTATACCCAATGGACCTATAAAAATCACCGGGAAGGTTTTGCCCTTGTGACGCCCACCAAGTATAGACAAAAGGGTGTTTATGAAACGGTGGCTCGTTTTTGTTTTATTAATCCGGATACCACGGAGAAGGATATCTCGATGATATTGGATTCCATGGCCTAGAATGGTGTTAGGGCACCAAGTATTCACTTTCCCATTGTACACCTACTTTGGAGAATCGGACCCTAATATGGTGGGGTTGACTTAACTTTAGATATTCAATTTTGTAGGGTGTAATCTCTACAAGGCAGAAATGGTTTTCTTCACTCAAATATTCAAGATTTTGGGGGTTGATTAAATTACTCCCAGGAGACCTGCTAGTAGTGTATTGCTTTTTTGCGTAGCTGTCCAGTTTGCTCCAATATTGCTCTTTGGTGGCATCGTCATCTTTGTAGGTGGCCGTGCCTTCGATTTTTAATTGAAGCGGTTTACCTGGATGGTATAGGAGTAGGCTAACCCTTTTGTTTTCTTTTATATGGGTAATTTTTTTTGAGCGCTTATCGGTATAAAAAATCAGTTGTAGATTTTCGGAAACTTCCCTCAATACGACAGTGCGTAAACGGGCTACCTGGTCCAACCCTACAGTGGCAAGCGTGAAAAAACGAAAGGGATGGTCTTTTTCCTTGGGGGCCTTTTGTAGTTCTTCCCTTATTTCCTCTAAATAATCGGTGGCCATGATAAACTTTTTTAGGTTTATTAAAGATAAAAATAAATGTTGGAGTAGGGTATTTCTTTTCTCAGGTGTTATAGATATAAATTGCTATGAATTTGAAAATAATTTCTCAGGAAATTGTGAGTACTAATAATTAGTTAATTGGTTTAGGTTGGTTTTGATTAGTAAGCCCGGTTGGTTACCGGGCTTTTTTTGTGCTTATATTAAAAAATCTTTTCAATTGAGCCAAATTTTCACCCTGTTCCAATTGGGTTGTTGTGGGTTACGGGCAATTTTTGTGTTTTTTACGGCTTTAATGAAGCCCTAGTTTAATAGGCTATATCGACAAATAGCCTCCCCAATAACTTGCTGTTTATAAGTTTTGTGATTATTATACCCAAAAGATACTTTTTCAAAAATTTCAAATTACTATTTTTGCCCATGCAAAATAACGTCCTCATATTAGATTTTGGTTCCCAGTATACGCAGCTCATCGCTAGAAGGGTCAGGGAACTTAATATTTTCTGCGAAATAAAACCGTACAACCATTTGCCCGAAGATTTATCGGAATACAAGGCTGTTATCCTTTCTGGATCGCCTTTTTCTGTTAGGGGGGATGATGCTCCACATCCTGATCTATCCCAGATCAAAGGGAAGAAACCTCTATTGGCAGTTTGTTACGGAGCCCAATATTTGGCGCACTTTAACGGTGGCAATGTGGCTCCTTCCAATACCCGTGAATACGGCAGGGCAAAATTGTCCTTTATAGATCACAGTGAATCCTTTTTTCAAGGGATTTCTGAAGGAAGCCAGGTTTGGATGAGCCATAGCGATACCATTAAAAAATTACCTGAAGGAGCCATTAAATTGGCAAGTACCCATGATGTGGAAAATGCGGCCTATAAGTTAAAAGGGGAAGATACCTATGCCATTCAATTTCATCCGGAAGTATATCATACTACCGATGGGAAGAAATTGTTGGAAAACTTTTTGGTCCATATAGCCGGGGTGGCCCAAACATGGACCCCGGATTCTTTCGTTGAAACTACCGTTGCGGAATTAAAGGCTAAAATTGGAGGTGAAAAGGTAATACTTGGGCTGTCCGGGGGGGTGGACTCCACAGTAGCCGCAGTCTTATTGCACAGAGCAATTGGAAAACATTTACACTGTATTTTCGTTAATAATGGACTGTTGAGGAAAAACGAGTTCCAATCGGTATTGGACCAATATGAAGGAATGGGATTAAATGTGAAGGGTGTTGACGCTTCGGCACGTTTTTTGGATAGTCTGGAAGGGGAAAGTGATCCTGAGAAGAAAAGAAAGACCATTGGAAGGGTCTTTATTGAGGTCTTTGATGATGAATCCCATTTGGTGGAAGATGCAAAATGGTTGGCACAAGGAACAATATATCCCGATGTTATAGAGTCTGTCTCTGCCACGGGAGGTCCGTCAGCCACCATTAAAAGTCATCATAATGTTGGTGGATTGCCAGATTATATGAAATTGAAGGTAGTGGAGCCCTTACGAATGTTGTTTAAAGATGAGGTTAGGCGTGTTGGTGCCAGTTTGGGAATAGATAAGGAGTTGTTGGGAAGGCATCCCTTCCCTGGACCAGGCTTGGCCATTCGCATCCTTGGGGATATTACACGTGAGAAAGTGGCTATTTTGCAGGAGGTAGATGCCATCTTTATCAACGGATTAAAGGAATGGGGACTTTATGATAAGGTTTGGCAAGCAGGGGCTATGCTTTTGCCTGTGAATAGTGTAGGTGTAATGGGAGATGAAAGGACTTATGAAAAATGTGTAGCTTTAAGAGCGGTGGAAAGCACGGATGGTATGACGGCCGATTGGGTAAATTTACCCTATGAGTTCCTTCAAAAAACCTCCAACGACATTATCAATAAGGTTAGGGGTGTAAATAGAGTGGTTTATGATATTAGTTCCAAACCACCTGCAACGATCGAATGGGAATAATTTGAGAGCTAGTACCAAGGAATTATGAATTTCCGGCTGCGCATTATTTTTTAGTTTTAATTATAACATTGTTGTATTTATGTTCGTTCTCAATTTTGTACATGGCATATTTTAAATAGAACAAATAAAATCTATACTTGTGAAAATATTTGGAAAATTAATATTGACGACATTTTTATTAATGTTGGTGAGCATCAATGCAATTGCACAAAAATTCACTACCCATTCCGTTAAATCGGGGGAAACATTGGAAAGTATCGCAAGAAGATACAATGTTAGCGAGCAAGGAATATTACATTATAACAAGGAGCTAAAAAAGGGCCAGGCTCTAAGGGCCAATACTATTTTGGTTATACCATCTTCCAATGGCGCGGGTGTAAAAAGTGATAGCGTTTCAAAGGTAGATGCCTTATTGCAGGCATTACAAGTTGACGAGTCCAACCCTAAGCATCGGGAGCCAATAGGATATACTTCGCACAAGACCAAAAGAAAGGAAACCTTGTTCGGAATTGCCAAACGGTACAATATCTCGGAGGATGAAATTAAACGGTACAATAAAGAGCTGTACTCCGTTCAATTGAAAAAAGGCATGATTCTTAAGATACCCAAGTATAAAAGGGTAGACCCATCCGAAAAGGCATATATTGAAGAAAATTATGAAATCTATACGGTACAACCCAAGGAAACGCGTTGGAGTATAGCCAATAAGTACGGGATTACCATAGATAGCTTACTGGTGTTAAATCCTAAATTGTCCAAAATAACCGATTATCTGTCCTCTGGGCAAGAGTTGCTATTGCCCAAGATACTGGGGAGCTCCATTGAGGATCAGGATACCCAACTGTACAATTCATATACGGTTCCGGCCAAGCAAACTTTTTATAGTTTGGAGAAAAAATTTGGATTAACGGCCAACGAAATAATAGCCTTGAATCCTGAAATAAAAGAACGGGGAGGGTTAAAGGAAGGTATGGTCCTAAGGATTCCGGCGAAAAAGATTGAGACTGGTGAGGTCAATATTGATAATTACAATTTCTATGAGGTGAAACCAAAGCAAACCGAGTTTTCACTTACGCGCAAATTTGGTGTTACCTATACGGAGTTATTGGAACTAAATCCAGAGTTAAAGGATGGATTAAAGGCTGGTATGGTCTTGAAGCTTCCCAAGGCCCAAACAGGGAATTTTGATGTAAAAAATGCCCTTATCCTGGATAAGATCAATTTAAAGGACAGCATCAATACGCTAAACCGCCCAAAATTGGTATTTCTTTTGCCTTTTAGATTGGACAGATTGGATCTAAACGACAATGCAGCTACCAAAAGTGCCATTGAGAACAGAAAGGATGTAAAATATAGTTTGGGACTTTATTCCGGGGCCATGGTTGCCTTGGATTCCATAGCCAAACTCGGAATCTCCGTTGATGTTAAAACCTATGATACCCAATTGAACCTAAATCGCACCAAGGGCATATTGCAAAAGGAGAATTTAATGGGGGTATCGGCAATTTTCGGGCCTTTGGAGACCCAATCCCTAAAAGAGGTAGCGCTGCAGGCCTCTGAATATGGAGTGCCCGTGGTTGCGCCTTTATCGGATAAAAGCGATTTAAGTTTGAACAATGTGTTTTTCGCCCTTCCTTCGGAAAAGGTCATGCAGGAACATATGATGACCTATGTAGAGGGACTAAGGACAAATGAAAACGTTATCATAATTGCCGATCAAAAGAACAAGGCTACCGAATCTGCTTTGTTAATGAAGTTTCCTGGGGCTAAAATAGTGGCTTTAAAGGAAGATCGTTCAGTGGATATCCAGAAAATCACCAAAATATTTTCTTTGGAGACGGAGAATTGGGTGTTTTTGGAAACTGATCAGGCAAATGTGGTTTATCACGTAGGCTCTTTGCTTAATTCAATGATAAATGAGGATATTAGCATACGCCTTTTTACCACGGATAAGAACAAGGCCTTTGAAAGTGAAATTGTTTCCTACGCCCATCTTTCCAATTTAAGATTTACCTACCCTTCTGCATCCAGGGAAGTTGGGGAGAATAGTTTTGTGAAATTATATAGGAAGAGGTATGGTGCGGAACCGGATGCTTACGCAATTCGCGGATTTGACCTTACTTATGACCTACTTCTAAAATTGGCTTATAAAGAAGACTTGGTAAGTGCTTCCAAACTTGTTGGTGAAACCGAATATGTGGGCAACAAATTCAATTTTAACAAAGATATCTCATCCGGGTATTACAACAGGGCTTCCTACATCCTCGGATTTGAGAATATGAATATTGTAGAACTTAAGGATTGATTCCGTTGAAAGGGAAACTAACCTTTGCAGATGGATTTGGCACGAGCTGTGAATTGATGGGGATGGAATCGGAGGATTCCCCTACCGGATCCAAAAAGCATATGGAGGTCTATCCTAGACGGATCGCCAAGATTGTTTCTGGTAAATACGGAAGAAATTTTAAGCATGCGGCAAGTACATATCCTGTGCATAATAGCCCGCATCCATCTATAGTAAGGAATATCATTTTTCAGTGGGAACTTTAACGAAAGTAGTATGGCTTCTTATATGGCTTATGTCCCATTTGGGCTATGCCCAGGAAGATGAGGTGATTTTATGGACCCCGGAAAGAAAATTAAGCTGGTCCGATTTCAAGGGGAGGCCATCCGGTATTTCCAGTGCCGCGGCTATTACGGCCAGTGGTATCTCCTATAGTTTTTCTGCACAAGGGACCAAGGATGCAATGGAACTTGATTTTAAGGTGGACACTTATTTTTATCCGGATAAATCGTGGTACAAGCCTAAATTGGCCAACCCGATCATCCTGGGCCATGAACAATTGCACTTTGATATTTCCGAAGTGTTTGCCCGAAAATTGAGGCAAATACTGGCCAGGACCAAATTCACCAACAATGCAATGGCGGAGGTTAAAGAGATATATAGGAATGTGCTCCGTGAGCTAAACGACTATCAGAACCAATATGACTCAGAGACCAATTTTTCCAGGGATACCGTTCAGCAATTAATTTGGAACAAAAAGATAGGAAAAGCACTAAACAATTAACGGGATACCTTTTCAAAAGTATCCCGTTCACCATATTTAACTTTATACGTCGCAAATGGTCACTCCCTCTTTTAGGGCGGCTATTTTATCCTCCCAAGTGGGGATGAATTCTTGGGCTACATGTCCTTTATAACCTGTTGCCAGAATAGCCTTCATGATGGCAGGATAATATAGTTCCTGAGTTTCGTTAATTTCATTTCGTCCGGGATTTCCACCGGTGTGGTAATGCCTAAAGTACGAATGATAGTCTTGGATGTTCCGAATAATGTCGCCTTCCATTATCTGCATATGGTAAATATCATAAAGCAGTTTGAAATTATCGGACCCTAATTTTTTGCATAATTCCACCCCCCATTCGGTGTGGTCGCACATATAATCTTCGTGGTTCACCTTGGAATTCAATAATTCCATTTGGATTACCACCCCGTGTTTTTCGGCAAGGGGCATAATCTTCTTTAATCCGTCTACACAGTTTTGTAGTCCAACGGCATCATCCATTCCTCTTCGATTGCCGCTAAAACAGATAAGATTGGTATAACCTGCGGCCGCTACCTTGGGAATCATCTCTGTGTAATTATTAATCAAAGTTTCATGATATTTGGGGTCGTTCCAACCCTCGGTAAGGCTTATTTCGGCCCCGTTGCACATGGAGGAATTAATATTG